>Ga0208568_1000101_pt1 | contig 39857 bp, 39 predicted proteins | sample DeeseametaMP2969_FD_184165 | JGI IMG/M metagenome (GOLD analysis project Ga0208568, IMG submission 184165) | Marine microbial communities from the Deep Atlantic Ocean - MP2969 (SPAdes) | ecosystem: Environmental > Aquatic > Marine > Oceanic | place: South of Funchal, North Atlantic Ocean... | reverse complement strand
TCTGATTTTTTGATTGATTGATTGGCGACATGTAATTTAAATCTAGTCTTTTTGCTTGGTTAGAATTTAAAGTTAAACAAATTAAACCTCTTCCATATTTAGCCATAAAATTTATTTTATTTGAAGTGACATCGGATGAACAAAAAGCTAAATCACCCTCGTTCTCTCTATTTTCATCATCAACTAGAATATACATTCCACCTTTTTTGGCAGCTTGTACAATTCTCTCAATATTACTGAACTTATTATTTTTCATTAAAATATTTTTTTACATATTTAGATAAAACATCTACCTCTATATTAACAAGGTCCCCTTTCCTAACCTTACATAAATTAGTCAATTTCAATGTATGTGGAATAACCCATGCTTGAAAACCTAATTTTGTTATTTTTGAAATTGTTAAAGAAACTCCATTTATAAGTATTGAAGCCTTTTCAACTAGATATCTTTTAAAATTATTGTTTATTTTAAAATCGTAAATTAATGATTTGTCTTCTTTTATAATGTTGTTAATCGTTCCAACTGTATCAACATGTCCCTGGCATATATGTCCGGATACTTTTTGACCATACTTTAAAGGAAGTTCTAAATTAATTTTATCTCCAATTTTACTATTTTTAAACTTTGACCTTTTTATTGTTTCATTAGATAAGTAAAATTCCATTAGATTATTTTTAATCGATGTAAGCGTTAAACATACGCCATCACATGAAACAGAAATTCCCAAGTCTTGATTATTTAATTTTATATTTGATTTTAAAAAAAGATTGATACCTTTCTTTCTTTTTGAAATCTTTTTGACTGTGCCTTGATTAAAAATAATTCCATTAAACATTTGCTAGTAATAATAGATAAGTTGATCTTTATCTAGATATGTATCGATATTTTTTTTATTATTAAAAGTAATTAGTAGTTTTTTTATTATATTAGAAATCTTGATTTTGCCTTTTTTATTCAAGTTTTCACTACTTTGAAATAAATAGAATTCGTTAAAAAGTTTATTTTTTAAAAAATTTTCTGTAAGAATTTTTCCCCCTTCTACTAATAATGAACTTATTCCAAACTTATAAATTGTATTTAATAAATCTATTAAATTAAATTGATTTTTGGAGTTTAATTTTAATCTAATTGATGAGATTCTATTTTTTTTTAATATTTCTAATTTTTGTTTATTAGCCTTATTGTAAAAAAAAATTGTTTTTGTTTTTTTTGAATTCTTAATTAAATATGAGTTTGCTTTAAAATTTAAATCTTTATCTAAAATAAATCTTGTAGGAGAATAATTGCTAAGACCATTAATTCTGCAATTAAGCTTTGGATTATCAATATTTAATGTTCTGGAAGAAATTAAAATACCTTGATTTTGATATCTCAACAAATGAGAAACTTTTTTTGAATGTTTATTTGTAATAGTTTTTTTATTTGAATATATAAATTTATCTTTCGAACATGCTATTTTACCAATTACATAAGGGAGTTTATTTTTTTTATGATAAAAATATTTTTTATATAGTTTGACTGCTTTATTTTTGAGTAAATTTTTTTTTACTATTATTTTCTTTGATTTTAATAATGAATATGCTTTTTTTGAAGTTCTGTGATCAATATCATCAATAGCATAAATTACTTTTTTTATTTTTGATTTTAAAATTTGACTTGTGCAGGGTGGTGTTAAGCCATGATGTGTACATGGTTCCATAGTTACATATAATGTAGATCCATGATTTTTTCTTTTATTATTTTTGATCGCATTATATTCGGCATGTGGTCTTCCGTTTAAACCCGTTTGACCAGTAGAAATTATTTCATCATTTTTTACTATTAAACACCCAACAGATGGATTTAATCCGGTCAAACCTATATGATCTTTTGCTAAGTTAATAGCAAGATTCATATATTGATGGTCTTTTGAATTTAAATTACTTTTTTTTGAAGACATTAATTTTGTCTACAAATTGAATAAAATCTTTTTCTTCTCTAAAATTTCTATATACAGATGCAAATCTTACGTAAGCTACCGGATCTAAATCTTTTAATCCTTGCATAACCATTGTTCCAATTGTATTTGAAGAAATTTCACTTTGTCCTAATTCTTCAAGAGATCTAGAAATATTCGTAATAAATTTCTCTACTGTATCTGTATCAATCGGACGCTTTTTTAGTGCTATATAAATAGATTTTGAAAGTTTTTCTCTATCGAATGGAGATTTTCTGCCACTTTTCTTAACAACCATAAGTTCTCTAAATTGAACTCTTTCAAATGTTGTAAAACGCTCACCACAGACACAAAGTCTTCTTCTTCTAATTGCTGTACCATCTTCTGTAGGCCTAGAATCTACTACTGAAGTTTCTCCTTTTTTACAAATTGGACAAATCATTATTATTTACTTTAAATGTTTATATATAGGAAATAAAGTGCAAAGAGAAACAACTTCTTTTCTAACTTCATTTTCGATTTTTGAATTATCATTTGGATCATTTGATAAGCCTTTAATTACTTTTGTGATTAATTCTCCAACTTTTTGAAATTCTTTTAGGCCGAATCCTCTTGTAGTAGCTGCTTGTGAACCAAGCCTTATACCAGAAGTAATCATTGGACTTTCTGTATCAAAAGGGATTCCATTTTTATTACAAGTAATATTTGCTCTACACAAACTTTCTGCAGCTATATTTCCTTTTACTTTAAATGGTCTCAGATCAACTAGCATTAAATGTGTATCAGTTCCTCCAGAATATATTTTAAAACCATTATTCTTTAAAGTTTCTGCTAAAACTTTAGCATTAGCTAATACTGATTTAATATAATCTTTAAAATCTGGTTTTAATGCTTCATGAAAGCCTACGGCTTTAGCAGCTATAATATGCATTAATGGACCACCCTGATAACCCGGAAATACAGCAGAATTAATTTTTTTACTTAATGTTTCATCATTCGTTAAAATTATTCCACCACGCGCACTTCTAAAAACTTTATGAGTAGTTGAAGTTACTACATGAGCATGTTCAACAGGATTTGGATATCCCATACCAGCCACTAGACCTGAAAAATGAGCCATATCTACCATAAGATATGCTCCAACCTTATCTGAAATTTCTCTAAATCTTTTAAAGTCAATTATTCTAGAATAAGCACTCCCACCAGCTATAATAAGTTTAGGTTTGCTTTCTAAAGCTAATTTTTCAACACCATTATAATCAATTAAACCCGTTTCTTTATCAATGTCATATGCAATTGAATTAAACCATTTCCCAGAAACAGAAGCTTTAGAACCGTGAGTAAGATGACCGCCTGAATTTAAACTCATACCCATTATGGTATCGCCTGGCTTTAATAATGCTAAATACACAGCTCCATTTGCTTGTGCTCCAGAATGAGGCTGGACATTAACAAACCTGCAATCAAATAATTTTTTTAATCTTTCTATAGCTAAAGTTTCAGCTACATCTACATGTTCACACCCATCATAATACCTTTTTCCAGGGTATCCTTCTGCATACTTATTTGTTAATACTGAACCTTGTGCTTCTAATACAGCCTTAGATACAATATTTTCAGAAGCTATTAACTCTATGTGTTGTTGTTGTCTTTTTAATTCATCTTGAATAGATTTGAATAATTCCGGATCAGTTTCAGACAAACTTTTCTCAAAAAAATTCTGATAACTTGAATTTAAATATTTACCTTCACTAGACATCTTAAAATCTTTTATAGTATTAAATTTTTTTAACTCTTTTAGTGTGTCTACCACCTTCAAACTTCGTGTTTAAAAAAGCATTAATGCATTTAAAGGCAGTATCTTTTTCAATTAATCTAGCGCCCAATGTAATGATATTCGCATTGTTATGCAATCTAGATAATTTGGTATTTTTTATTGAATAACAAAGTGCTGCTCTGATATTTTTGTGTTTGTTAGCTGACATTGCCATGCCCGTTCCAGACCCACATACTAGGATCCCTATATTTTTTGTATTAGATGAAACTTTTTTACATAATTTATGAGCGTAATCAGGGTAATTAACAGATTTCTTTGAATTAAATGTTCCTAAATCTTTAAAATTATTTTTTTTTAAAAAATGATTAATTATATTTTTTTTAAGATTGTATCCGGCGTGATCTGATGCAATAAAAATTTTTTTCAAATTAATTAAACTTATAATCTAATATACAAGCAACTAAATGCACTCTATTTTCTTCTCCACCATTAAAAGCATTGTGATATTTTAAGTTATTTGTTACCCAGACAGAACCATCAGCAGGCATATGATGAGCCGTTTTATCTATTACCATGATAGCGCCTGGATTAGTATAAATTGGAATATGTAATCTTGGTTCAGGATCTCTGTGCCAACTAAGAGTAGATCTAGGCTCTTTTAAAAGCAATCTTACTCTGCCTAATTTATATTTTTTTTTAAGAACATTATACACTTCTTCAAAATAAGTATTTTTGTAATCTTCAACAAATTCAGTATATTTGCTCTCGTCAATTCCAACATCTCTTGAAACCTCTTTTCCAGTAGAATCTGGTTTTGTCCAATAAACTCCTCTTGTTTTATTTCCTTTTATAGACTCATGGTCACCAGGTATTTGGGTGAGAGATATACTTGCAAAATGAGGTATACCAAGACTTGTATCAAATCCCTTGACTTTTAAAACTTGATCACAAGCTTCTCTAAGCTTGTTAACATCAAACTTTATGTTTTGTTTATGAAAATCATTTAATTGTAGCGACATAAAAAATTTATTAATAACCTATAGATTATTATATTATATATAACTATTGTTGCACATATAAAATTTAGTTGAGAATGATTATCACTGGAAATTATCCAAATTTGAGGCTTAGAAGAAATAGGAAAACTGATTGGTCAAGGAGGTTAACTCAAGAAAATAACTTATCAGTAAATGATTTAATTCTACCTATATTTGTTGTTGAGGGAAAAAAAAAGAAACAAGTAATAAAAAACATGCCAGGAGTTTATAGATATAGCATTGATAATATACCATTGATTCTCGACAAAGCTGTAAACTACAAAATTCCAATGGTTGCAATTTTTCCATACATTAATCAAAAATTGAAAAATAATTTTGGTTCTGAAGCGTTAAATGAAAATAATTTAGTGTGTAGAGCTATAAGATATATTAAAAAAAAATATAAAAATAAAATTGGTATAATGTGTGATGTAGCACTTGATCCTTATACATCCCATGGACATGATGGTTTAATTAAAAAAGATGAAATTTTAAATGATGAAACTATTGAAGTTTTAATAAATCAATCTTTACTGCAGGCAGAAATGGGATGTGACGTAATAGCACCTTCAGACATGATGGATGGAAGAATTGGTAAAATTAGAAAAGCTCTGGACAAAAAAAATTATAAAAATGTGCAAATTTTATCTTATGCTGCTAAATATGCATCCAGTTTTTATGGACCATTTAGAGAAGCGGTTGGTTCAAAAAGTATGCTTAAAGGTGACAAAAAAACTTATCAAATGGATTACAGAAACAGTATTGAAGCTCTAAGGGAAGTGTCTTTAGATATTAAAGAAGGTGCCGATATGGTAATAGTCAAGCCGGGCCTGCCCTATCTTGATGTAATCAAAATGATTAAAGAAAATTTTAAGATTCCAGTATTAGCTTATCAAGTATCTGGTGAATATAGCTTAATTATGAATGGAATAAACAGAGGTATTATTGATAAAAATAGCATAATTGAATCACTTACTTCATTTAAAAGAGCTGGCGCTAATGCTGTAATAACTTACTTTGCAGAAATAATTGCTAAAGATTTAATTTAACTTTTATAATTTTATTAGATTCACAAATTCCAATCTAGAACTAGGATATGTTATGTTATTCGGTTTTAAAATAGACTTATCGATATAGTCGCCTACTAATTTCAATCCTTTCAATAAAGTTTTATCATCATATACATGATCATCAATATCAATTAAAAAATTTGGAATTAATTTTTTTTCATTATTTGATTTCACAAAATAAATTTTTTCTCCATTAACAATTTCTTTATCTACTAAGTTCCTTAATTCCAAATCATAACCTATAACTTTTAAAAACTGAAGTTCCCATAACACAAATTGTTTAAGCCAATTTTCATTTTTTAATAAATCGAAAAAATTATTAATTAATTTAAAAATGTTTGTATTTTCCTGAAGTTCTACTGTTAATAATTTAATTAAGTTCATAGCAGAAATAATACATGCTAATTTTTTTTTATTTTCAAAATATATTGGTGTTAAAACTCTATCTATTTCTACTTTAAAATAACCAGACTGAGAGTAATTTTTGGAGTTAAAATTTATATGGAATTTGTTACCAATTTGTAAATAATTCTTTAATTTCTTTGAAGTAGCTCCAAAAATAATACCGGAGATCTTGCCATGATTTTTGGTGAATATTTCAGCTATTACAGAATTTTCATTATACCGACTTTTTAATAATAGATATCCTTTATCTTCCAATTGCATTATCGATTCAAATTTTTTAAATATAGTTTAGCAGCAGCCTGTTCTGCATTTTTTTTGGAATTGCCTATGCCTTCAACAAATTGAGTGTCTTTCAATCGAACACCAATTTTAAATAACGGTTTGTGTTTTGGACCTGAACTACTAATTAATTTATAAATGGGAAGTCTTTTATATTTTTTTAAAGAATATTCTTGAAGTTTAGTTTTTGAATCTATCATGGTTATATTTGAAGAATCAATTAAACTTTGCCACATATTTAAAACAAACTTTTCTGTAATACCAAATCCTTTTTCGTAGAAAGCTGCTCCTATTAATGCTTCGGCACTATCTGAAATAATTTTATTTTCAATTTTTATTTTTTTTTTACTCGAATTACCCACCAATATAAATTGGTGAAGTTTAAGTGATTGACCAATTTCATAACATCTATTTTTATTTACCAATGAAGCCAATTTTTTATCTAAAAAACCTTCTTTTTCTTTTGGATACATCTTTAGTAATTTCATAGAAATTATTAATCCTAAAACCCTATCACCTAAAAATTCTAGCTTTTCATAATTATTTATTGGATCATGACTTTTATGAGTAATAGCTCTTTTTAATAAGTTAATATTTTTAAATTTTAAATTAATTTTATTTTGTAAATTAGATAAGTTTTTATCCATTAATTTATTTTTTTAAAAAATCTATTAAATCTTAAAATCTGAGGCCATTGCCAAAATTTTAAAATACTTCCTATTCTATAATCAGAAGAAAAAAATAAGATTCTTGCTTTTCCTACAATATTATTTTTATGTACGTAACCAACTTCGGATAAGTATCTACTATCTTTTGAACAGTCTCTATTATCACCTAAAAAAAAATAATGATTTTCTGGAATATTAAACTTATCTGAATTTTGAAAACTATAGTCTTGTCTATATGATGCTATATAGGATTTTCCATTAGGAAGTTTTTCTTTAAATGTATTTACTTTTATAATGTTGTTACCACAGTAAATTTTATCAACTGATGACAAAAAAGTTTTTAAAATTTGATTATTATTCAAATATAAATCACCATCGATGAATTGTATTTCGTCTCCAGGCAATCCTATTAATCTTTTAATATAATCAGTTCTATTATCAGCTGGTGTTTTAAATACAATTACATCTCCTCTTTTGGGTTCTGAGAATAATATACGTCCTTTGAAAATGGGTGGGCTAAAAGGAAAAGAATGTCTACTATATCCATATGTATATTTTGTTACGAACAATCTATCACCAACAAGCAAATTTGGCTCCATTGATGAAGATGGAATATAGAAAGGTTGAATAAAAATTGATCTAATAAATATAGCTATTAATAATGCATAAATTAGAGTTTTTAAATTATCGATAAAAAATTTTTTACTAAACATTATTTTTTTTGAATTACGACAAATGCAATAGAGTAATTTTTTTCATCAGACAAAGATAGAAATATATCAAAATTTCTAGTTTTAAGTTTTTTAACAATAAGATTATTAACTTTATTGCTAAATTTAATATTCGGTTTCCCAAATTTATCATTAATTACATATATATCTTTAAAATTAATACCTTTTCTAATGCCAATACCTATTGACTTAATAAAGGCTTCTTTTGCAGCAAATCTCTTAGCAAAATAGTTAGTTTTATTATTTTTTTTTTTTGAATTTGTAATTTCTGACTTTGAAAAAATTCTACTTACAAAAGATTTATTTTTTATTGCTTTTTTTATTCTAGAATTTTGAATAATATCAACCCCTATACCTAAAATTTTCATTATTTATTTTGATATTTGTTTAAATTTTTTTATAATTTTATTCAAGCCAGCAAATATAGATTCTCCAATAATAAAATGACCTATATTGAACTCTTCTATGTCTTTGATTTTAGATAATAAAGAAGTAGTTTTATAGTCCATGCCATGACCTGCGTGAACTTCTAAACCAATAGATTTTGCATATTTTGCACTTTTTTTAATTTTTATATATTCATTGGAATAATTTTTTTTTAATTTTATTAAATCAGATAATTTTCCTGTATGTAATTCTACACATTTTGAGTTAACTTGCTTTGAAAGTTTAATGTCATTTAAATTTGGATTTATAAAAAGACTTGTTCTTATTTTATTTTGATTAATTTTTTTTATAATTTTTTTAACTTTACCGAGATTTTTTAAAATATTAATTCCTCCCTCAGTAGTTATTTCTTTTCTTTTTTCTGGAACTAGACAAATAAAATTAGGTTTATACCTTAAAGCAATTTTTAACATTTGATCATTAGCAGCCATTTCTAAATTTAAAGGAATTTTTGATTTGGCTATATTTTTTAAATCTTTATCTTTTATATGACGTCTATCTTCTCTAAGATGAATAGTAATAGAGTCTGCACCATTAGCCATTGCTTGCTTTGCTGCTAAGAATGGGTCTGGATGAAATCCACCCCTAGCATTTCTTAGAGTGGCCACATGATCAATATTTACACCCAATCTTTTCATTTAAGTCGTCTGCTACCTGGAACAGTTATTGGAATTTTTTTTAAATAATCTGGTAGATTATTCTTTGTGAATGTTGGAACATCTATTTTTACTTGAGAAACAATTTTATTTTTAATTTTAAAAGTTTTCTTATTTGACCTATCAATAATACAAGCAAAACCAATTAACTTTGCTTTTGATTTTTTAATCAATTTAATACATTCTAAAATAGATTTGCCTGTTGTTATAACGTCTTCAACTATTAATACTCTAGTATTCTTTTTAATTAAAAATCCTCGTCTTAAAATAAAGTTACCTGAATCTCTTTCGCAAAATATTGTTTCTTTTTTTAATAGTTTGCCAATTTCATACCCAATAATTACACCTCCCATTGCAGGAGATAGAATTAAATCTATTTTTTTAAAATTTTTTTTAATTTTTTTGCTAAGTGATATACAAATTTTATTAGCTAAATGTGGAAAACTTAAAAGTTTAGCACACTGAACATATTTAGAAGAATGTAGTCCAGATGATAATACGAAGTGTCCTTCGAGAAGTGCATTAGTTCTTTTTAAAACCGCCAAAGAGTCTTTTAAAGAAAGCATATCTTTTATTTTTGTGCCTAATTATTTTGAAATTATATTCTTTTTGTTTTAGCTCACTGATTAGTTTTGTAAAGTTCTTCAAATCACTAATAATAAGATTAAATCTGAAATTTATGGTATTTTTTGTTTTTTCCACCATTTCAACACTTGATATGTTAACATTATTTGTACCAATTACTGTAGTAACATCCCCTAACCTTCCAGGCTGATCAGGCAAGGATATCCATAGTGTTGTGTTATATTGTTTACGCTTCAAAGGTTTCTGATCTTCTCTGTAATGCCAATGTCTTCTAATTGCAGCTCTTGCTTTTCCAGTTTTTGCAGTAGTCAACCAATGAAGAGATGGTGATACATTTTTTGAGGTTATAATTTTAACTTCATCTCCATTGTATAAAATACTTTGCAAAGGGCTGTCTTTACCATTAATTGCGCAAGCAATAGTAGTGTCTCCAATTTTAGTATGTACAGCATAAGCAAAGTCAATAGGCGTTGCCTCCTTGGGTAATTTTATGATTGATCCTTTTGGTGTAAAACAGAAAACGTTGTCTTGAAACATTTGTAATTTTGTATATTCAAAATAATGTTCGGGATTTTCTTTCCTATCAATAATTTCTACCAAATCTTTGAGCCAATCGTATTCCTTCCAAGTCATTGAACTAAATTTTTCTGATGATTTATATTTCCAATGAGAAGCTATGCCTCTTTCTGCAAATTCATGCATAGACATTGTTCTAATTTGAATTTCGATTGGTCTCTTATTGGGTCCTATTATAGCTGTATGCAAAGATTGATAGTTATTAATTTTTGGCGAAGAAATATAATCTTTAAATCTTCCTGGAATACAATTCCATTTGTTATGAAAAACTCCTAAAGCTTTGTAACAATCTTCAACACTATCTAAAATTATTCTGAAGCCCATAATATCTGTAATTCGTTCTAATGATACTCTTTGCTTTTGTACTTTTCTCCAAATTGAAAATGGAGTTTTTTCACGTCCAAAGATTTGTGCATTTAAATTATTTTGATTTAATAAATCACTAAACTTAAAAGATATAGTTTTGAAGTTACTAGTTTTGTCTTCTTTAATTTCATCTAATCTTTTTTTTATTAATTCTCTTGCGTCATTGTTTAAAACCTGAAAAGAAAGATCTTCTAGTTCATCTCTAATTCTATTCATTCCCATTCTGTCAGTTAATGGTGCGTAAATTTCCATAGTTTCTTTTGCTTTTCTTATTTGTTTATCTGTGTCCTTAACAAATTTAATAGTCCTCATATTATGTAGACGATCTGCAATCTTAACAAGAAGAACTCTTATATCTTTTGATGTAGCTATAATTAATTTTCTAAAATTTTCAGCTTTAGAGTTGTCTACAGCCTGGTTTTCAAATGCAGAAATTTTAGTTACACCGTCAACTAAGTCTGCTACTTCTTGGCCAAATTCTTCTTTAATAGTATTATATGTAGCATGAGTATCTTCTATAGTGTCGTGCAATAAACCTGTGGCTATTGTTGCACTATCTAATTTTAAATCAGTAAGTATATCAGCAACTGCCACTGGATGAATAATGTAAGGAACGCCTTCATCTCTTTTTTGAGTTTTATGTGCCCTTAAAGCAAAATCATATGCTTTGCTTAATGTTTTAGGGTTTAAAAACTTATTATATGATTTAACCTTATTAATTAATTCTTCAGATTTAAGCATTATTTATTATATCACTAAATTAAATTAGTTTAATAGTTCTTAAATTTTTACTGTTCAACGAATTAAGCAATTTTTTGATTCCTTTTTTTTTTACAGGATGAATCCATGATTTTGCTATTTCAAATAAAGGTAATAAAACAAAGTTTCTTTTGTGCATTTCTGAATGGGGTATATTAAGACTAAAATTTTTATTCATTTTTATTACTTTTTGATCATAATCAACAATATCGATATCACACGTTCTAGGTTCATTTTTCTTATTTCTTTTTCTTCCCAATTCTTTTTCAATATCAAGACACCTTTGCATAAGTTTTATTGGGGATAAATTTGTTTTTATTTTTATTACAACATTGATAAATTTAGGTTTTTTTTTATTAGGCCAGGACAAAGTTTCATAATTATTTGATGATTTAATTATTTTAATATTATTGCTTTCTAATTTAAATTTAGCTAATTCAATATTTCTTTTTTTATTACCTAAATTTGAGCCTATTGCTAGAAATGCTATTTTAGCTTGATTTTCTAAAATATCTTGCTTTATCACGATTCCAATCTTTAGTTTTTTTTGTATGTCTCTTATCGTATTGCTTTTTACCTTTTGCAACAGCAATTTGTATTTTAACTTTTCCTTTTTTAAAATACATTTTTGTTGGCACCAATGTAAATCCTTCTATATTAATTTTTCCCAATAACTTATTAATTTCTCTTTTAGTAAATAATAATTTTCTTTCACCAGTCGGATTATGATTTGAATAGCTTGCTTCTTTATAAGTGGGTATATGTGAATTTATTAAAAAAATTTCACCATTTTTTTCTACAGCATAAGATTCTGCTATATTAACTTTCCCAGCTCTAATAGATTTTATTTCTGAACCTTTCAAAACAATTCCTGCTTCAATTAAATCGTTAAAAAAATAATTAAAACCAGCTTTTCTGTTAAGACAAATAATTTTTAAACCTTTATTGGTTTTAAGTTTCATTAATTAGATTAATTGAGCTGAAGATAATGCTTTTTTAATTTCATCTTGTGTTGATTTCATAACTTTAACTAGTGGCAATCTAACATCATCATTACATAAGTTTAGTAATTTTGCAGCATATTTAACTGGACCGGGGTTACTCTCTATAAACAATGATTTATGAACTGGTTGTAAAACTTGATCAATTCTTTCAGCTTCTTTTATTTCATTATCTGACTTAGAAACCGAAAATCTTTGAAAATTCGAACAAAGTTTAGGAGCTATATTTGCTGTAACACTTATACATCCAACTCCACCTCTTCTATTAAACTCTAAAGCATTTCCATCTTCACCGGTCAGTTGGATAAAATCTGCTCCCATTTTTTTCTTTTGTTGATCAACTCTTTCTAAATTTCCTGTTGCATCTTTTACACCTACAATATTTTTTAATTCAAACAATCTTGCCATGGTGTCAACAGACATATCGACTACAGACCTAGAAGGAATATTATAAATTATTATTGGAATTCCGCATGCATCATTGATTGCTTTATAATGTTGATAAAGACCTTCTTGTGTTGGTTTATTATAATAAGGTGTTACAATTAAAGCTCCATCAGCACCAGCTTTTTCAGCATGAACAGTTAAAGATATAGCTTCTTCTGTGGAATTTGAGCCTGTACCAGCAATAACTGGTACTTTGCCATTACTTTCTTTAATACAAAGATCTATTACTTTTTGATGTTCGTTATGATTTAATGTTGGTGACTCTCCCGTAGTTCCTGCAGGAACTAATCCATTAGTATTATTTTTTAAGTGAAAATTAATTATTTTAATATAATTTTCCTCATCAAATTTATTATTTTTAAATGGGGTGACTAAAGCAACATTTGATCCTTTAAACATAAGTACTTATAACATAAATTGCAGATTAATTTTAAAATATATGAGCATGAAAGCTATAAAAATTGTTATACTAAATATATTTTTTCTGTGTGCTGTTCAATTAGCTTTTTCACAAGAAAATTTACTTCCCATAAAGAAACCCGTTTTGTCAGCAGAAATAATTGAAAAGAAAATTTCTAAAAATATTCTAATACCACTAAAAAAACCCATTTTAGAGCAAAAAGAAAAAATAACAGAAATAAAGAAAAAAAAAGAAGAGAAAAAAATATCTAAAATACAGGGTGTTATATTGCCAGAAAGTAAACCTCTTATCGTAAAAAAAGGAAGAGCAAAAGTTTCAAAAAAATCAAAATATTATAGTGAAAGAGATTTCAATTATGCAAAACAAGCTATTCAATTCATGGAAAAAAGTAATTGGAAAGATGCTTTAAAAGTTGCAAAAAAAGCTAGAGCAAAATCTATTTATAATTTTATTCAATGGCAGCACCTTTTAACAACAGGAAATAGAGCCAGTTTTTATGATTACAAAGAATTTATTGAAAGAAATAAAAACTATCCAAGAATTGGACGAATTAAATATTTGGCAGAACATAAAATGTCCACTCAAATTCTATCACCTAAAGATATTATTAATTGGTTTGAGAATAGAAAACCATTAAGTGGTTTTGGTAAAATGGTTCTTGGCGAAAGTTTAATTCTTACAGGTAATAATTCTGAAGGAATAAAGTTAATTAAAGAAGGATGGATTACTGCAGATTTATCCAAATCAGATTTAAAATTTTTTAGAAAAAAATATAAAAAATACTTGAGTTCTGATGATTATATAAAAAGAGCAGATTACTTAGCGTGGGAAAATAAATATTGGGATCTAAGAAGAATGTTAAGATATTTACCAAAAGATTACCGGCTTCTCTATACTGCTAGACAACTTTTAATGAACAAATCTTACGGTGTTGATTCAGCTATCAGTAAAGTTCCTCAAAAATTAAAAAATGATCCTGGTCTTAATTATGATCGATTAAAATGGAGGAGAAAAAGAGGTAGGCTTGAAAGTTCTTTAGAAATTTTACTCAATATAGATAATACCAAAGAATATATGGTCAGACCTGAAAAATGGTGGACCGAAAGATCGATCATTGCAAGGTCTCTTATATATAAAAAAAAATACGAAACTGCTTATAAAATAACTAGCAAGAATGCTATGTCTCAAGGACCAGAATTTGCTGAAGCGGAATGGATGAGTGGGTGGATAGCTTTCAGTTTTTTAAAAGATCCACTATTGGCAGAAGAACATTTTAAACGCTTTTATGAGAATGTTGGTTATCCGATTAGTTTAACTAGAGGAGCTTATTGGTTGGGAAGAACTTATGAAAAAATGGGTAATAGAGAACTTTCAGAAAAATGGTACAAAGAAGGTGCTAAATATCTAACAACCTATTATGGTCAATTGTCTCATCTAAAAGTTTATCCAAATCAAAAATTTGCGTTATATAATCCAATGCAAGTAGATATAAAAATTTCAGAAGATTTTTATAGAAAAAAATTAGTTGCAATTGTTCATTTATTAGATGATTTGAAAAAAGAAAAATACGCTAAATATATACTAAGATTTCTAGCAAACGAAAATATAAATGAAGGAAGTGAAATTTTAGCAGCCAAATTAGCAACTGACATATCTAGATTTGATTTTGCTATTCAGATTTCAAAAATTGCTTCTTATGAAAAAAGATTTCATCATAAGTATAATTATCCAATTATTGGTGTACCAAAAAATGTAAAGGGAAGAAAAATACCTGATTCCGCGTTCATTTTATCAATCATAAGACAAGAAAGTGAATTTGATACTAGCGCAAATAGTAGTGCTGGTGCTAAAGGATTGATGCAATTAATGACCTACACAGCTAGGATTGTGGCAAAACAAGCTAAAATCCCTTATTCAAAAAAGAAACTAACAAAAAACCCTAAATATAATATTAATCTTGGATCATTTTACTTAGCTGGTCTTCTCTTGGAGTATGATGGTTCTTATCCATTTTCAATAGCTGCTTATAATGCTGGGCCTAAAAGAGTTAAGTATTGGAATAAAATAAATAAAAATCCTCAAAAAGGAAACATTGATTATGTAGATTGGATTGAACTAATTAAATTTAAAGAAACTAGAAATTATGTTCAAAGAGTATTGGAAAATTTTAATGTTTATAGATTCATACTAGAACAAAAACCCATAAAACTTAAAAATTTCTTTAAAAACGACCCATTATACTAATGGCGGAGAGTGTGGGATTCGAACCCACGGTTGGCTTACGCCAACGGAAATTTAGCAAACTTCTGGTTTAAGCCTCTCACCCAACTCTCCAAATCTACGATTAATAGCTGATAATCTTATATCATGAAGTCTATATTTGTAAAATGACCTACGGCGGTATTATAGCAGACTGCTTGTTTAAACCAGCTCACTCAACCTTCAGTATTGTGCTGCGCAACTTGGAATCATTGAATATTCAATATTAATCAAGTATTTTTAGCAAATTATGAAAAACAAATACTCAATATTTGCATTAATTAAAAATGCTTTTAGCTATCATGAAAATTGGCAAAGGGCATGGAGAGATCCTGAACCAAAAAAAGAGTATGATGCTATAATTGTTGGTGGTGGTGGCCACGGTTTAGCAACAGCTTTTTATCTAGCAAAAAAACATGATATGAAAAATATCGCAGTTGTCGAAAAAGGTTGGATTGGTGGTGGAAATACAGGAAGAAACACTACAATAATAAGATCAAACTACCTTTGGGATGCTAGTGCAAGACTATATGATCACGCATTAAAAATCTGGGAAGGTCTTTCTCAAGAATTAAATTATAACGTCATGTTCAGTCAAAGAGGAGTTATGAACTTGGCTCATAATCTGCAAGATGTAAGAGATTTAAAAAGAAGAACACATGCTAATAGACTTAATGGTATAGATGCAATTTGGTTAAATACTAAAGAAGTAAAAGAATTTTGTCCCATTATAAATACATCTCCTGATATTCGATATCCTGTTTTAGGTGGAACGTTACAAAGAAGAGCTGGTACTGCTCGTCATGATGCTGTTGCTTGGGGTTATGCTAGAGGAGCTGATGCAATGGGAGTTGATATTATACAAAACTGTGAAGTTAAAGGAATTAAGAGAAATGGCGATAGTGTTGAAGGTATTGAAACTACAAAAGGATTTATAAAGACAAAAAAAGTTGGAGTTGCTGCTGCAGGACATTCTAGTGTAATTGCTAATATGGCAGGTATTAGATTGCCTTTAGAAAGTAAACCTCTTCAAGCTTTAGTTTCTGAACCAATAAAACCAATTATTGATGCAGTTGTAATGTCAAATGCAGTTCATGCTTATATAAGTCAATCTGATAAAGGCGAGCTTGTAATTGGTGCTGGAACAGATGATTATGTATCCTACACACAAAAAGGAACTCACAATATTGTTGAAGGTACTCTCAAAGCTATATTAGAATTATATCCAATTTTTAGTCGTATGAAAATGTTGCGTCAATGGGGTGGCATTGTTGATATTTGTCCTGACGCAAGTCCAATAATTAGCAAAACATCAATTAAAGGATTGTTTTTTAATTGTGGTTGGGGAACTGGTGGTTTCAAAGCAACTCCAGGCTCTGGTGATTTGTTTGCTCATACAATAGCAAATGATGAACCACACAAACTAAATAAAGCTTTTAATTTAAATAGATTTATTAGCGGTGATCTTGTTGATGAACACGGAGCGGCGGCGGTTGCGCATTAAATGTTTATAATTAAATGTCCTTTTTGTGGAGAACGAGATCAAAGTGAATTTTCATCAGGTGGAGAAGCTCATATCATAAGACCGAAAAAACCTACTGAACTTAGTGATGTTGAATGGGCTAAATATTTATTCATGAGAAAAAATATTAAAGGTGTTCAATTTGAAAGATGGAATCATTCACATGGATGTAGAAAATGGTTTAACATGGTTAGAGATACTTCTAACGATATAATTCATGCGGTTTACAAAATGAGTGAAAAACCACCAATAAAATAAAATGCCAGAAAATTTAAGAGTTAAAGCCAGTAATTTTATAGATGAAACAACAAAAATTTCATTTAAATTTAATGGAAAAACTTATTATGGATTTAAAGGTGATACTTTAGCATCTGCTTTAATTTCTAATAATATTCATTTGGTTGGTAGAAGCTTTAAATATCACAGACCGAGAGGAATAATGACGGCTGGTTCAGAAGAACCAAATGCAATTGTTCAATTAGGATCTGATAAAGCATTAACTGAACCAAATGTTAGAGCTACAGAAGTAGAAATTTATGAAGGCCTTGAAGCTACGAGTCAAAATTGTTGGCCTAGTGTGAATTTTGATATTAGCGGAATAAATAATATATTGTCCCCTTTTCTCCCCGCAGGGTTTTACTACAAAACTTTCATGTGGCCGGCCAGTTTTTGGGAAAAATATGAATATTTTATAAGAAAATCTGCTGGTCTTGGTAAATCACCAACTGAACCAGACCCGGATATATATGATCATAAATATATTCATTGCGATGTATTGATAATTGGTGCTGGAATATCGGGAATAATTGCGGCTAAAATAGCGGCTAAAAATAATCTTAAAACTTTATTATTAGAGGAAAAAAATGAACTAGGAGGATTAACAATTTATCAAGACTCAGATTTTTTTAAAATTCAAAATAAAAAATCATCAGATTGGTTAAAAAATGAAATTAATGAAATAAAAAAACTTAGTAATTTAGAAATTAAAACAAGAACAAGTGTAGCTGCATTTCATAGTTACAATTATTTATTAGCAAGAGAAAATTTAACAGATCATTTAAATAAAGAAGAAAAGAAAAACAAAGTAAGGCAAAGATTGCTAAAAATTAGAGCTAAGAATGTAATAATAGCTACTGGGTCAATAGAAAGGCCACTAGTATTTAACAATAATGATAGACCTGGAATAATGCTTTCTTCAGCAGTTAAAAAATATGCTGATTATTATGGAGTTGTTTGTGGAAAAAAAACTGTCTTCTTTACTAATAATGATAGTGCTTATGAGAGTGCAATTTCTCTAAACAAAAAAGGATTAAGTGTAGAGGCAATTATAGATATAAGAGAAAAATCAGATTCAGAATTAGTTAAAGAGGTAGAAAAAATTGGTATTCAAATTTATTGGTCCCATACAGTTGTAGATGCTCGTGGGTATAAAAGATTAAAAGAAATTATAATTATGCCACTTTCCAAGGATGGCATGTCGGTTATTGAAAAAAAAATAAATCTAAAATGTGATTGTCTTGCTATTGCTGGTGGCTGGACTCCTGCAGTGCATTTATTTACACAATCAGGTGGAAAATTAAAATTTAGAGAAGAAGATCAAGTATTCTTACCTAATGTATCTCAATCAAAGCAAATTAGTATTGGATCATGTAACGGCGATTTTAAACTAAATGAGATAATTAAAAATCTTATAATAAATGTAAAAAATTTTTTAGAAATAAAAAATACAGAATATGATAATTTAAAAATAGAATGTCCATCTGATAATGTTAAAAAAAATATATGGTTGCTTCCATCAAATAAAGTTATTGGAAAAACAAAACCATTTGTAGATTTTCAAAATGATGCAACTGCAAAAGATATTAAATTAGCATTAAGGGAAGGTTTTAGATCAATTGAACATGTAAAAAGATATACCACAACTGGAATGGGGACCGATCAAGGTAAACTTGGAAACATGCATGCTTTAGGGATTGTTGCTGATACAGCTGGTGTTAAGATGGGTGAATTAGGCACAACAACTTTTAGACCACCCTACACTCCTTTGACATTTGGAACTATTGTGGGAAGAAATGTTGGTGAGTTTTTTGATATATTTAGAAAAACACCAATGCACGAATGGCATGAAAAAAATAATGCAAAATTTGAAAACGTAGGTCAATGGAAAAGAGCTTGGTATTACCCAATTAATAACGAAAGTATGGATGAAGCTGTTCAAAGAGAAAGTAAGGCTGCTAGAGAAAGTGCTGGTATATTAGATGCTTCTACACTTGGTAAAATTGATATTCAAGGAACTGATGTTTTAGAATTTTTAAATCGTGTTTACACAAACGCATGGTCTAAACTTGGTATAGGTAAATGTAGATATGGCTTAATGTTAAATGAGGATGGAATGGTTTATGACGATGGAGTTACAACTAGATTAGATGAAAATCATTATATAATGACAACAACAACTGGTGGTGCCGCAAATGTCATGGGTAAGCTTGAAGATTTTCTTCAAACAGAATGGCCGGAATTAGACGTTTTTTTAACATCCATTACAGATCATTTTGCGACAGTTAGTGTTTGTGGACCCAATAGTAGAAAAATTTTAAATAAAATAATACCAGATTTAGATCTATCAGATAAAAATTTTCCTCATATGTCATTTAAGGATGCCCATATAGATAAGATAAAATGTAGAGTAATGCGTATTAGTTTTACTGGTGAACAAAGTTATGAAATAAATATTCAAGCTAATTACGGTAAATCAGTTTGGGAAAAATGTATGGAAGCTGGAAAAGAATTTAATATTACTCCTTATGGAACTGAGGCAATGCATTTATTAAGAGCTGAAAAAGGTTTTATTATTGCGGGACAAGATACTGACGGAACAATGACGCCTATTGATCTTCAAATGGATTGGATTGTGAGTAAAAAGAAATATGATTTTATCGGTAAAAGATCTTTATATAGAAGTGATACAATTAGAGAAGATAGAAAACAACTAGTTGGATTGTTAACTGATGATCCTAACGAAGTTTTAGAAGAAGGTGCTCAAATTGTAGCTGAAACAAATAAAAAACCTGTTGAGATGTTAGGTCATGTTACTTCAAGTTATTTCAGCCCAAATTTAAATAAATCAATTGCTTTAGCAGTTGTAATAAGTGGTAAAAAATTAAAAGGTCAAAAAATGTTTGTACCAATGAAAAATAAAACAATTAGTGTAACAATTGCGGACTCTGTATTTTTAGATAAAGAAAATAAGAGGTTAAATGCTTAATTATAATTCTCCAATTAATGATAAAAAAGAATACTCTGATTTAATAATGTCAGAAATTGAGCCTATAATTAAAATAAATCTAAGAGGTAAGAAAAGAGATTTATTAACTAAAATTGGTAAATCTTTGTCAATTATACCACCTACTGAAGCTAATACTTCATCAGGAAATGATAATCTAAATATTATTTGGTTAAGTCCAGATGAGTGGATGGTTTACTCAAATAATAAATTTAATTCTGAAAATGATAATTACAAACTTGAAGATGGTTTGTTCAACGAAATTTCAAAAATAAACTATGGCTCTGTAACAAACGTAACCGATCAATGGGTCATGATTAATTTAAAAGGTGATAAAGTTTTCGAATTATTTTCTACATCTTGTCCATTTAATTTTAATAAATTTAAAAACACAAAAGGATCAGTAGTACAAACAGTCATGAATCATATAGATGTAATTATTCATCATAAAAACATTAATGATATAAACTTATTTGTTAGAAGATCTTTTTCAAATCATCTGTGGTCATGGATGAACGACAGCGCTAGATTTCTCTAATCTAGATTTTAAATAATAAAAGACAATCATTAAATATAACATTGAAAAAAACCAATTGATTACAACCCATATCCAAAAGAAAGTATTAAAACTCGCACTAATATATTTGGCTATATAAAATACTAGAATTGGGTTCATTACATTTCTAAAAAAGTTAGAAATCATAGCAATTTCCGATTTTTTTATGGCCATAAAAAAACCATTTGAAAGAAAAAAAATTGGATAAGCTGGCAAAACAAAAGCAGATATTTTTAAATATCTTTTTCCATATTCTATTACTTCGGGATCGCTAGAAAAGAAACTTGTAATTATGTTTGCTGATGTAAAAACTATTATTCCAGAAGTAACCATTATAATAAAAGCATATTTTAATGCGATAAAATAAGTTTCTTTTATTCTATTAAAATTTTTGGCACCATAATTTTGTGAGATTATAGATATGATGGCTGTATTGATCCCTAAAATAGGAAGAAGTACAACTTGCTCAATTCGAGTTCCTGCTCCATATCCTGCTGTAGCATATTCGCCAGACTGGCCTACATAAGTAAAAATAATAGCTGCAGCTATTGAATAACCACAAATTGATACAGTTATTGGCATCGATTGAAAAAAAATATTTTTAAAAAATAAAAATTTAGGTAATAAATGTTCTTTAGTTATTTCCTTAACTCTACTATTTTTTAGAACTTTTATTAATATGATGATCAATGTTACTAATTGTGCAATTATAGTTGCAATACCTATACCTTTTACTCCCATAGCAGGTATAAAGAAAAGACCAAAAATTAAGATAGGGTTTAAAATAATATTAAGAAAGAAAGATAAAATTAAAACATTTCTGAAAGTTTTAGTATCACCTTCTGCATGTAATAGAGAGTTTAAGGCTACAACCAAAATAAAAATAATTGATCCAGAATAAATAATATTGGTATATTCAAGACCTAGAAGAGTAACTTCTTTAGTTGAACCCATCAAAGAAAATACTTTTTCTGAATAACTTAATCCTAAGTAAGTAATAACAATAGAAACTATAATTCCATAAAAAATGATATGTGTGAAATAATTTAGTGTTTTATTCTTATCGTTCTCACCAATGCTGTTACCAATTAATGATGTTCCAGCAACAGTAACACCGATTGATGTTGCAATTATTATAAAATAAATGGGAAATGATTTACTTAATGCTGATAATGCTTCAGGTGATATCTTTCCAGCAAAAAAAGTATCAACAATATTATAAAGTGTTTGAAAAAGAGTCCCCACCATAGCAGGTACAGCAAGTTTTCTAACTAGTTTTGGAATTTGGTCTTTTAATAAATTCATTTTTAAAATTCTTTTTGGAATATGTGTTTTTTTCCAAGCTTTTTAGCAAGATTTATTTGTTTTTGTCTCATTCTAAATCTTTCTTTTTGGGAAGTTGTTAAGTTATCGTGACAATTTGGACATGATATTCCTTCTTCATATTTTTTAGATTTTTTATCTTTATGTGATATTGGCTTTCTGCATCCACTACACATTGAATAACTACCGGTAACTAACCCATGTTTGATAGAAACTCTATTATCAAAAACATAACATTCTCCTCTCCATAAACTGTTCTTTTTTTTTATTTTTTTTAAATAATTTATAATTCCACCTTTTAATTGATATACGTTTTTAAAACCTTTTTTTTCAAGAAAAATACTTACCTTCTCACATCTTATCCCACCAGTACAAAACATGGCTATAGTTTTGCCTTTATCTAAATTTTTTAAATATTTAGGAAATTCTCTAAAGTTATTAACATTTGGATTTATCGCTCTTTTAAATGTACCAACTTCATGTTCAAAAGGTTTTCTCGCATCAATTAAAAAAGTATTTTTATTATTAATTAATTTATTCCATTTTGTAGGTTCTATATGATTGTTTAATTTCCTTTTTAAAATTTTTATTCTCATAGGAACAACTTCATTTTTGATTTTTATTTTACCTCTATGAAAGGGTTGAAATTTACTTTTAGACAAATTTTCACTATCAAAATTAGTAAATTTAAAAGTTTTCTTTATTTGATTTATCGTTGAATCTAAATTTTTTTTCTTAGCAGATATAGTACCGTTAATTCCTTCACTAGAAATAATTATTGTTCCTCTAATGCTATTATTAATAAAATATTTTTGTAAGATTTTTTTATTTTTTTTAATATTGGATATTTTTTTAAACTTATAAAATCCTGAAATATAAAACATTATAACTTTCTACAAACAGTAAGACCATCACCTACCGGAATAATTAAGTTTTCTGTCCTTACATCGCTATTAACATAAGAATTAAATTCTCTGATAATTATAGTCAATTTATTTTGGTTTTTTTTGTCCACAACTTCTCCATGCCATAAAACATTGTCGATTATAATCAAACCATTAGCATCAATTAAATCTAATGATTGATCATAGTAATTTTTATAATTTTCTTTATCTGCATCAATAAAAACAAGATCAAATTTTTGTCTCTGTTTTTTTAAATCCTTTAAACTTTCTAAAGCTGGTCTAATGATTGTTTGAATTTTATTTTCTTGTTTAGCTTTTTTAAAGAAATTTACTGCAATTTTATTTGTTTCTTCATCTTTATCCAGTGCAACCAACTTTCCATCACTAGGTAAAGCTAATGACATCGATAATGCACTTAAACCAGTAAAAGTACCTATTTCTAAAATTTTCTTTATTTTCGAAGTTTTTATAATTAGATGTAAGAAATGACATTGCGAAATAGCAATTTGCATTCTTTTAATATCACCTAAGCTATCATTGTACAAAATTATTTCTTTTTGTATTGGGTTTAATTCTAAAGAATGATTATTAATATAATTTTCAATTTCTTTAGTAATTTCAAGATTTGATCCCATTTTATCTAGAGAAGTTTCTTTTTTAGAATCTCATTTACTAGTTGTGGATTCGCTTTGCCTCCAGAAACTTTCATCACTTGACCAACAAAAAAACCAAAAAGTTTATCTTTTCCAGATTTATACTCTTTTACTTTATCTGGATTGTCGGTAATAACTTTATCTATTAGTTTTTCTATTTCTTTCGGATCGCTTTGCTGTTTAAGACCTTTTTCTTCAACAATTATTTGAGGATCTTTACCCTCATCTGCCATTATTTCAAAAACTGATTTTGCAATCTTGCCTGAAATTGTCCCATCTTTAATCAAATTAATCAATTTAGATAAGTTTTTTGCGCTAATTGGGTTTTGAGAGATTTCCAAGTTTTTTTCATTTAATAACGCAAATAATTCACCTGTGATCCAGTTTGTGGAAAGTTTAACATCTGATTTCTCAATAACTTCCTCGAAATATTTAGAAGTTTCGATATCAGATACTAATATATTGGCTTCATAAGGTGATAATTTAAATTTTTCTATAAACCTTTTTTTCTTTTCATCTGGTAATTCTGGAATATTTTTTTTTAAATCATTAATAAATTTATCACTAAGTTCTAGCGGTAAAAGATCTGGATCAGGAAAATATCTATAGTCATGAGCATCTTCTTTTGATCTCATTGACCTAGTTTCATTTTTTTTAATATCAAATAGTCTAGTTTCTTGATCAATCGTTCCACCTTCTTCTATAACATCAACTTGTCTATTCGCTTCATAATCTATCGCCATTTGCATGAACTTAATTGAGTTTACATTTTTAATTTCACATCTTGTGCCAAATCCTTTTTGACCTTTTTTTCTTACAGAAACATTTACATCTGCTCTTAAAGATCCTTCTTGCATATTCCCATCACAAGTACCTAAATATCTCATGATTGATCTTAGTTTTTTAATATAAGCGTTTACTTCTTCTAGAGATCTTAAATCAGGTTTACTTACTATTTCCATTAATGCTATACCTGATCTATTTAAATCAACAAGAGTATTCTGTGGGTCCATATCATGTATACTTTTTCCAGCATCTTGTTCTAGATGAAGTCTTTCAATACCAACTATTTTTTCTCCTGTTGTTAAATCTAAGACAATTGAGCCCTCTCCTACTATAGGATTTTTATATTGAGAAATTTGATAACCTTGTGGTAGATCGGCATAAAAATAATTTTTTCGATCAAAAATTGATTTTTTATTTATTTTTGCATTTAATCCTATTCCAGTTTTTACAGCTTGTTTTATGCAAAATTCATTTATTACTGGCAACATTCCTGGAAATGCAGCATCCACCAAACTTACTTGAGTATTTGGTTCAGCACCAAACTTAGTTGGTGCGCTAGAAAAAAGTTTTGACTCTGATAAAACTTGGGCATGAACTTCTAGACCAATAACTACCTCATACTCATTATTGTTTCTTTTTATTAAATATTCAGATTGATTTTTTGCCATTACATCCACCAATCATTTATTTTATTTTTAAAATTAATTTCTTTTTCTATAGAATAAGCAATATTAAGGATATTTTGTTCTTCAAAAGCTTTTCCGATTATTTGAAGTCCTAATGGATATCCTTTTGAATCAATTCCAGCTGGTATTGATATTGCGGGCAACCCAGCTAAGTTAATAGGGACGGTAAATATATCATTCAAATACATCGATACAGGATCGTTAGTTTTTTCACCAATTTTAAATGCAGAACTTGGAGTTGAGGGTGTTAGTATAGCATCAACTTTTTTATAAACTTCATCAAAGTCATTTTTAATTAATTTTCTCACTTTTTGAGCCTTCAAATAATATGCATCATAATAACCTGAAGAAAGTACATATGTGCCAATCATAATTCTTCTTTTTACTTCATTCCCAAAACCTTCCGATCTCGTTTTTTCATACATATCGATTAGATTTTCACCTTTAGATCTAAAACCATATTTTACACCATCATATCTTGCTAAATTTGATGATGCTTCAGCTGGTGCAACAATATAATAAGCAGGTAAAGCATATTTTGTATTAGGTAGTGAAATATTAACTATTTCAGCGCCGGCTTCTTTAATTATATTTATTCCTTTTTGCCAAAGATCCTCAATTTCTTTTGGCATGCCTTCTACTCTGTATTCTTTAGGAATTCCAATTTTTTTTCCTTTAATTGAATTATTTAATTCTTTCAAATAATTGCCTCTTTTAAAATCTACTGATGTAGAATCTTTTCGATCATATGAACTCATCACTTCAAGCAATAAAGAACAATCTTTAACATCTCTAGTCATAGGTCCTGCTTGATCTAATGATGAAGCAAAAGCAACTATCCCATATCTTGAACAGCTACCATAAGTTGGTTTAAGACCCACAGTTCCTGTAAATGAAGCTGGTTGACGAATTGAACCTCCGGTATCAGTACCAATAGTTGTTGGTGTTAATTTTGCAGCTAATGCGGATGCTGAACCACCAGAGGACCCACCTGGAACTAAATTTTCTCCTACTGGATTTTGAACATTCCCAAAAAAACTTGTTTCATTTGATGATCCCATTGCAAATTCATCACAATTAAGTTTACCCAAAAGAATACTTCCAGCATTCCAAAGATTTTCAGTAACAGTTGATTCATATGTTGGAATAAAATTACCTAATATTTTACTTCCAGCTGTAGTTCTTAAGTTTTTAGTACAAAATAAATCTTTAACTGCTATTGGTATTCCAGGTAATTTTTTTTCATAATTTGGATTTTTATCAAAATTATCAGCTTTTTTTAAAGCAATTTCAAAGTCTTCAGTAACATACGTATTTAATTTTTTTGATTTTTGAGATCTATCTACATAAGCAGCAGTTACTTCTTTGGAAGAAATTTTTTTTTTTCTAATTTTATCTACTAATTCTACAAGAGTTAAATCTATTATATCGGGCATTATTCAATAACCTTTGGTACAACAAAAAAATCTTTATTTTCTTCTGGTGAATTTTTAAGTATTTGTTCTCTAATATTGCTTGATTTTATCTCATCTTTTCTAAGTTGAAGGTTAGTTTCAGCTATTGATGTCAATGGCTCTATTTTTTCGGTATTAAGTTCGTTCAATTTCTCTATAAATGAAAATATTGAATTAAGATCAGCTTCTAATTTCTTTGCTTTTTCATCATCTACAGAAATTCTAGATAATTTTGATATATGTTTTACTGTTTTAAGATCTATTCCCATATGATAACTAGATAAATTGCAAACTACCACTTAATATAGAAAATACAATATGATCACAATTGAAGAATTTAAAAAAAAACAATTAAATAAGTCAAGATTAATAGGTTTAGATCTAGGATCTAAAAAAATTGGTGTGTCAATTTGTGATGAAAAACAATCAATCGCTACTCCTTTTAAAACAATAGTAAAATCAAGTGCAGATAAACTTATAGATGAATTAAAATTAATAATTAAAGAAAATGATATTAGAGGCATAATTATAGGAAACCCAATAAACATGGATGGTACAACTGGTCCTTCTTCCCAATCAGTAAGAGATATAGCTAAAAATATTTCAAAAAATTTAGATATTCCTATTTGTCTTTGGGATGAACGACTTTCGACAGTTGGGGCTTTTAATTTATCTGGTCAATTAGATATAAATGTGTCCAAAAGAGTAAAAAAAATTGATCAAAATGCAGCTGCTTTTATTCTTCAAGGAGCATTGGATTATATTAACAATTAATACTTGCCTTATTAACCTTTAATAGCTATAGAGTTGGTTTTAATGGCAGCTATTGCAAAGAAAGCTATTAAAATCTCTCAAAAACATCTTTTAGGTATCCAGAATTTATCAATATCTGATGTTAAATATATTCTCTCTGAAGCAAAACAATTTATCAGTTTAAACAGAAGCAAAAATAAAAAATTAAATATCCTAAGAGGAAAAACTCAAATTAATTTATTTTTTGAACCTTCAACAAGAACTCAAAGTTCATTTGAGTTAGCAGGCAAGAGGCTGGGAGCAGATGTAATGTCTATCAACATAATAAATTCAGCAATTAAAAAAGGAGAAACTTTAATTGATACTGCAATGACTTTAAATGCAATGCACCCAGATATAATTGTTATAAGACATCAAGACTCGGGTGCTTGTAATTTATTGTCTCAGAAAGTTAACTGCGCAGTATTAAACGCAGGTGACGGACGAAGAGAACATCCTACTCAAGCATTGCTTGATGCTCTAACAATAATTAACAGAAAAGGAAAAATAGAAGGATTAAAAATTGCTATATGTGGAGATATTCTTCATTCTAGAGTAGCTAGATCAAATATTTATTTATTAAATATGTTGGGAGCGGAATTAAATATAATTGCACCAACTAATTTAATGCCAAGTAATATTGAAAAATTTGGAGTTAATACTTTTTCAAATATGAAAAATGGATTGAAAAATTGTGACATAGTAATGATGTTAAGACTTCAAAATGAAAGAATGACAAGTTCATTTTTATCTTCAAATCGAGAATATTATGAATATTACGGCCTAACTCCCGACAAATTAGAATGTGCAAAAGAAGATGCGTTAATAATGCATCCTGGGCCTATGAATCGTGGAATAGAAATAGATACAAACTTAGCTGATGATATAAATGTTAGTTTAATCAAAGAACAAGTTGAACTTGGAGTGGCTGTAAGGATGGCTTGTTTAAAAATATTTTGTGAATAATGAAAAAAAAATACTTTTTAAATGGTAATATTCTGGACCCACATAATTCTATTGAAGAAATGGGTGGTTTGATAATTGGTGAAGATGGAAAAATCGAAGCCATAGGAAAAAAAGTAAACAAAAACAATATACCTTCCAGAGAAAAATTTGTTGATTTAAAAGAAAAACATGTGTTTCCAGGTATTGTTGATATGCGTGTTTTTGTTGGTGAACCTGGTTTTGAGTATAAAGAAAATTTTAAAACTTTAAGTAATGCTGCTTTAACTGGTGGTGTTACTTCTGTTGTAACAATGCCAAATACAAGTCCTGTAATTGATAATGTTTCTATTGTGGATTTCTTAAAAAGAAGAGGTCGAGATAAAGCTAAAATAAATATTTTTCCTACAGCTTCCTTAACAAAAAATCTTGAAGGAACTAATATGACTGAATTTGGATTATTGCAAAAAAAAGGAATAATAGGTTTTACTGACGGAATAAAAACAATACAAAATACAAGACTTATGTCGAGAATTATGAAATCTGCTCATGATTTGAATTGTTTGATAATGCAGCATGCAGAAGATTATGAATTAGCTGAAAACGGTATGGTTAATGATGGAATAATTTCAACCAAATTGGGCTTACAAGGCATATCAGAGTTAGCGGAGAAAATTATAATTGAAAGGGATCTAACTTTACTAGATGAATTTAATTGTAGATATCACATTTCACAGTTATCTTCGTCTAAATCTGTTGATTTGGTTGAAAAAAGAAAAAATGAAGTTAGCTTTAGCTGTGGAGTATCTATTAACAATCTATCACTAAATGAAAATGATATAGGTGATTTTAGAACTTTTTTAAAATTATCTCCACCGTTAAGAAAAGAAGAAGATAGATTGGCCTTAGTAAAAGGAATAAACAGAGATTTAATTGATGTCATAGTATCAGATCACAAGCCGGAGGACGAAGAACAAAAAAGATTAACATTTTCTCAGGCTGCTACTGGAGCTTCTGGAATTGAAACATTGTTGCCACTAGCGTTAGAACTTTTTCACAATGATTCTTTAAAACTTAATAAAATAATTAAAGTTTTAACTAGTAATCCTGCTAAGATTTTAAAGATAAATAAAGGAAATCTAACTGTAGGTAATGATGCTGATTTTTGCATTGTTGATATTTACAAGCCATGGATTGTTAAAAAAGAAACACTAATATCAAAATCAAAAAACACTTCTATAGAGGATAAAAAATTACAGGGAAAAGTCACAAATACATTTGTAAAAGGTGAAGAATTATTTAAAATTTAAATATGGAAATAATTCTTACTTCTTTGATTTCTTATTTGATAGGATCTATTCCTTTTGGTTTTATTTTAACAAAAATTTTTCTTAAAAAAGATATAAGAAGCATTGGCTCAGGAAATATAGGTGCAACAAATGTATTAAGAACTGGAAATAAAAGCATAGGTTATTCAACCCTTATTCTCGATATATTAAAAGCTGTTATACCTGTTTTGTTTACAAAATTTTATATTCCAGATTATATATTTATTTCTGCTTTATCAGTATTTATAGGTCATGTATTTCCTATTTGGTTAAAATTTAAAGGTGGAAAAGGAGTGGCTACATATTTAGGAATATTGTTTTGTATAAACTATTTATTTGGATTTATATTTATTTGTTCTTGGTTAATTATTTTTTTTATTACTAAATTTTCATCACTATCTTCTATTGTAGCAAGTTTAAGTATTCCAGTTTATTTATTTTTTTTTGATAACATTCATTACAAATATTTTTATATAATTATTTTTGTTTTAATATTTTATACTCACAGAGAAAATATAAAACGACTTATAAATCAAGAGGAATCAAAGACAAAAATTTATTAATTTGACTATCTAGGTCATTTATGTAGTTTCTCAAATTATGAATTTGGTAATTGTTGAAAGTCCTGCAAAAGCAAAAACTATTAATAAATATTTAGGAAAAGATTTCATTGTACTTGCAAGTTATGGCCACATTAGAGATTTGCCTTCAAAAAATGGATCGGTAGATCCAGAAAATAATTTTAAAATGATATGGGAAATTGATAATTTCTCAAAAAAATATCTAAAAGATATAACTGATGCTGCAAAAGATTCCTCAAAAATAATATTAGCAACTGACCCTGATAGAGAGGGAGAAGCTATTGCGTGGCATGTAAAAGAGTTCTTGAATGAGAAAAAATTACTAAAAGATAAAAAAATTGAAAGAGTTGTTTTTAATGAAATTACCAAAAATGCTGTGACAAACGGGATTGAAAATCCTAGAGAAATCGAGCCTAATCTAGTTGATTCTTATAAGGCAAGAAGAGCTTTGGATTATCTTGTAGGTTTTAATATTTCACCAATATTATGGACAAAATTACCTGGATCTAAATCTGCGGGCAGAGTTCAATCTGTGGCTTTAAGATTATTAACTGAAAGAGAGCATGAAATTGAAAATTTTAAACCAGAAGAATTTTGGACGCTAAATATAAAAGTCAAATCTAGTGATGGTAAGATTTTTCAAGCCAACACTTTTCAAATTGATGGAAATAAAATTGAAAAATTTTATTTTAGAAATAAAAATGAAGTCAATAACTCTATAGAAAAAATCAAATCAAAAAATTATAGTATTTCGGATATTTCTTCTAAAGTTTTTACAAGAAATCCTTCTGGTCCATTCACTACTTCAACTTTACAACAATCAGCATCTAGCAAAATAGGTTTTGGAGCATCAAGAACAATGCAAATTGCACAGAGACTGTATCAAGGTATTGATATTGAAGGAGACACGATTGGCCTCATTACATATATGAGAACAGATGGAACTAATATTTCTAATGAAGCTGTTGAATTATTTAGATCATATATAAAAGATAAGTTTGGAAATAATTATTTACCTAATCAACCATTAAATTATTCTGGAAAAAAGGCAAAAAATGCTCAAGAAGCTCATGAAGCTATACGTCCTACAGATATATCACTTTTACCGGAAAATATGAAAAAATATTTGAGTACAGATCAACATAAACTTTATAATTTAGTATGGACTAGAGCACTATCTTCTCAAATGGAATCCGCAAAATTTGATAGAAATACAATTACAATTACATCTAATGACAATCTAAATATTTTTAAAACAAGTGGATCTGTTATTAAATTTGATGGTTTTTTAAAAATATATAAAAATGAAGAAAACAATGAAGAAGAGAATATTCTACCTCATGTCCTAAAAGGACCAATCAAAATTGAAGAATTTATTGATGAACAACATTTTACCCAGCCTCCCCCAAGATACTCTGAGGCTAGTTTAGTAAAAAAATTAGAAGAATTGGGTATTGGAAGACCTTCAACTTATGCAAGTATAATTTCAGTAATTGCAAACAGAGGTTATGCGGATATTGTAAATAAAAGATTTTTTCCAACTGATAGAGGTAAATTAATTTCAGCTTTTTTAGAAAAATTATTTGCCAAATATGTTGATTACGGATTCACTGCAAAACTAGAAGATCAATTAGATGATATTACTTCAGGAAAAGAAGATTGGATAAAAGTGTTAGAAAAGTTTTGGAAGGATTTTAATAAAAATGTTACTTCAGTTAAAAAAAAAAGAACGCGAGAAGTTTTAGATTTATTAAATGAAAGTTTAGGTGATTTTATATTTGAAGTTGATGAGAACGGGCAAATTGATCGAAAGTGCAAACTTTGTAATAATGGTCAATTAAGTCTAAAAAATAGTTTTAGAGGTGGCGCTTTTATAGGATGCTCAAATTATCCAGATTGTAAATTTACTAGACCTTTATCAAAATCAAAAGCAGCTCAGCAAGTAAATTTGTCTGAACCTAAATTGCTAGGTAAAAATGATGAAGGAAAAGAAATTTTTTTAAGAAATGGTAGATTTGGCCCATATTTACAATATGAAATTGACCCTAATTTAAATCAAAATAAAACAAATTATAAAAAGAAAAAATCTAAGAAAAAAGAACAAAAAAATATTATAAATATTTCAATACCAAAAGGAATTCCAATCGAATCAATTGATTTAAGTAAAGCTAACTTTTTATGTTCATTGCCAAAAAGCCTTGGGATTAATCCTGAAAATGGGAATGAAATAACGTTAAATTCTGGAAGATTTGGTCCATACCTTAAATGTGAAAATAAATCTGCAAGATTAGAAATTGTTGAAGAAATTTTTTCAATAGGTCTTAATAGAGCTATCTCGCTTATTTCAGAAGCTAAACCTGGAAGAATATCTTCATTATTAATTAAAGATCTGGGAGAACATCCTGAAGATAAGAAACCAGTTAGAATAATGAAAGGTCAATATGGTCCATATATTAAGTATAAATCATTAAATGCAACGATACCTGAGGAAAAAGACCCATTAGAATTAACCATAGAGGAAGCTTTAATATTAATTGAGAAAAGAAAAGAATACGATAAAAGTAAAAAAAAAAAAAATAAATGATAAAAAATATAATTTTATTTATTCTGTTTTGCTTTTTTTTTAAATGTAAATGCTGCTGAAAAACAAGACTGCAGTGTGTTAAAGAAATTATCTAAAGATTATTGGATATGTAAAAAGAATAATCTAAAAGGGTTTTCTGATGATGTGGATTTTGATACATCGAATATCAAAAAGAAAAAAACATTAGCTGATTGGTTTAAGAAAAAATGAATGCTGAGGATAATTTAAAAAAAATAAATTTGAAACTTCCCAAAGCTCTTGATCCAGTAGGATCATATATAGCAACAAAAACCTCAAATAAATTCCTTTTTATTTCTGGACAGATTTCTATGGATGAAAATGGTAATTTAATTAAAGGTAAATTAGGAAAAGATTTAAATACTGATAAAGGGTATCAAGCTGCACAAAGATGTGCACTAAGTATAATTGCACAAGCAAAAAAAGCTTGTGGGGAAGATTTATCAAAAATTAAGTCATGTATAAAATTAACTGGATTTGTAAATTCTACTGAAGATTTTATTGAACAACCAAAAGTTATTAATGGTGCTTCTGATATTATAGCAAAAATATTCGGTGATTTTGGGAAGCATACAAGAGCTGCTGTCAGCGTTAATAGTTTACCATTAGGTGTAGCTGTAGAAGTAGATGCAATTTTTGAATTAAACTAATGATCTACCAATACCAAAATATTTTATTTTATTTTTAAACATTTTTTCAGGAGAATAAATATTTCTCATATCATAAACAATAAAATTTTTCTTTTTGACAAGATTTTTGAAATTTAATGATTTAAAATCATTCCATTCAGTGTGAATAATTATTAAATCAGTTTTATAACAAGCAGATGAAATATTTTTGTGGAATTTTACATTTTTTATTTTATCTAAGATATTTTTTTTACCTGAAGGATCATTATAATTAATAAGTGCTCCTTTTTTTGAAAGATATGGAATCATTTTTAAACTTGATGCTTCTCTCATATCATCTGTGTTAGGTTTAAATGTTACTCCTAAAAAAGTTATTTTCTTTTTCTTTATATTTTTGCCAATAATATTGTGAATTTTTTGCAACAAAAGATTTTTTCTATTTTCATTAGATTTTATTACATTTTTAACAATTGAAAGATTGATTTTAAATTTGTCTGCAGTATAAACCAATGCTCTAGTATCTTTTGGAAAACATGAGCCTCCGTAAGCTGGCCCTGCTCTTAAAAATCTTTCACCAATTCTTTGATCCAAACCCATTCCCATAGATACATCTTTTATATCTACAGATGTTTTTTCACATAAATTAGCGAGTTCATTTATATAAGATATTTTTGTAGCTAAAAAAGCATTAGAAGCATATTTAATCATTTCTGCTCCTCTTCGAGAAGTATTAAAATATCTACTGTCTTTTTTAATTATTGGTAAATAAAGTGATTTCATAATTTTATTAGCCTTTTTACTTTTAGTTCCAACTACAACTCTATCTGGGTAAACAAAATCTCTAATAGCCTCTCCTTCTCTTAAAAATTCAGGATTTGAAATTACATCAAATTTTTTTTTTCTATTTTTACTTTTTATTATTTTTTCTATTTTATCACCGGTAGTAACAGGAACAGTAGATTTTGTTACTATAATTTTATATTTGTTAATATTTTGAGCTATCAGATTTACAGCTTGAAAAACATGCTTTAAATCAGCTGTATTAGATTTTTTTTTGGTAGGTGTTCCAACGCAAATAAATATTATATCAGAGTCTTTTATTGCAGAAATAATATCTGTTGTGAATGAAAGTCTTTTTTGATCAAAATTTTTTTTTACTAATTCCTCTAATCCAGGTTCATATATTGGAATTTTATTAGAATTTAGTTTGTTAATTTTATTTTTGTCAATGTCAGCACAAATTACTTTATTTCCTAAATCAGAAAAACAAGTTCCACTTACCAATCCAACATAACCAGTTCCTATCATGCAAAGTTTCATATTTTTGAAATCTCTAGTGATGATTTAATATATCCTTGCATTGTGCCACAGTCTAAATATTTACCAAAAAAGCTGTGGCCTATAAATTTATCACCTTCACGTATTAGTTTTCTAATAGAATCAGTTATATGTACTTCACCGCCTTTACCTTTTTTTTGATTTTTTAATTTAGCAAATATTTTTTTTGGCAGAATATATCTTCCTACAACCGCTCTATTTGAAGGAGCTGATTTAATTTCCGGCTTCTCAATTACGTCCTTGATATAAAAATTATTATTATTAATTTTTGATTTTATTGAATATATTCCCCATCTATTAACTGTTTTTTTATTAACTTTCATGCTAGCCATTACCGAACATTTTTTTCTTTTAAAAATTTTGATCATATCTTTTGAGCAATTTCTTTTAATTACTAGATCATCTGGTAAAAGCATTAGGAAATATTTATCTTTAATAAATTTTTTTGCTTTTAATACGGCGTCACCAGTTCCTAAAGGCTTGTTTTGATAAACAAATTTTATAATTTTTCTATATTTTAAAATTTTTTTATATTCATTAATAATCCTTTTATCTTTTTTCTGTTTAATTATTTTCTTAAAACAATTATCATTATAAAAATATTTTTTTATGATTTGTTTTTTTTTTGAAATAATTAAAATTATTTCTTTAATACCTGCGTCAATGCATTCTTCTATAATATACTCTAGACTAGGTTTGCCATTAATAGGCAAAAGTTCCTTAGCAAAGACACTAGTAAGTGGTAACAATCTTGTACCTAACCCTGCTAATGGAATTATCGCTTGTTTTATCATTAAAAGTTTTTTAACTATTGATTTGAAGTAACATAAATGAAAATTATTAAAAGTATTAATCAACTAAATAAAGAAGTTAATTTTAAGGCAAACATTGGCTTTGTTCCTACAATGGGTATGTTCCATAATGGTCATATTTCATTGATCGAATCTGCAAAAAAAAAATGTAATAAAACTATTGTAAGTATTTTCATAAATCCTTCACAATTTAATAAAAAGAGTGATTATAAAAAATATCCAAGAAATTTATCTAGAGACATAAAAATTCTAAAAAGATTAAAAATAGATTTTTTGTTGCTACCAAATAAAAACCAAATTTATAAAAAAAAACAAAGCATGAAATTAAAATTGAATAAAAAAGATAAAATATTATGTGCAAAATATAGAAAAGGACATTTTGAAGGTGTTTTAGCTGTTATTAATCAATTTCTGAAAATTATTGAACCTAAATATATGTTTTTAGGAGAAAAAGATTTTCAACAACTATATTTAATAAAAAAATTTATTAAAAAGAAATTTAAAACTAAAATTATATCTTGTAAAACCATACGTGATATGAAAATGGTGGCATTATCTTCTAGGAATAACTTATTAAACAATAAAGATTTAATTTTATCTTCTAAAATTGCCAAATTATTGATTAAATTTAAAAAAAAATTAATCAAAAATTTTAATAAAATAAATCAAATTAAAAAAATTAAAGATGAAATAAACAAATTTAAAAATATTGATGTAGAATATTTAGAAATAAGAAATAAGTTCAATTTTTCAAAAAAAATAAATAAACACAATTTTAAAATATTTGTTGCCTACTATAATAGAAATGTAAGGTTAATAGATAATTATTAATTACCGTAAAAAAAGTATGCACCTACTCCCAAAAAAGATACAAAACCAATAACATCAGTTATTGTCGTTACAAAAACACTTGAAGCAATAGCGGGATCTATATTAATTCTTTGGAGTGATACAGGAACTAGAATGCCAAATAAGCCTGCTACTATCATATTCAGTACCATTGATATAGAAATAATTATAGATAGCTGAATATCATTAAACCAAAGTTGAACAACAAATGCACTGATTATTGCAAAAATTACTCCATTTAAAATTCCAATACTAAATTCTTTTATAATATTTTGTGATAAATTATTTCTGGTTAGATCATTTGTTGCTAATGTTCTAATTGTTATTGCTAAAGTTTGCATTCCTGCATTTCCACCCATAGAAGCTACTATTGGCATCAAAAAAGCTAATGCAATCATTTGTTCTATTGTTGCTCCAAACATACTTATCACCCATGTAGCTAAAAATGCAGTAAATAGATTTAATAGTAACCAATTAAATCTTCTTTTTGTTTTAATAAAAATACCATCAGTAATTTTTTCGTCTCCTACACCAGCCAATCTTAAAGTATCTTCCTCGGCTTCTTCTTTTAATACTGTAAGTATATCGTCACTGGTAATCATTCCTACTAGTTTATTATTTTTGTCCACTACGCAAGTAGAATTTAAATTATAATTTTCAAATAGGCGACTTACCTCCTCTTTATCCATATCAACTGGAATGAAAAATTGCGTTTCTGACATTATGGAAATCATTTTAGCTTCTCTTGGTGCTCTAAGAACTTTTGATGAAGGAACTGTACCAATAGGTTTAAATTCGTTATCTACAATATATATTTCTAAAAATTCATCTGGCAAATCCTTATTTTCTCTTAAATAATCAATAGTTTGTCCAACAGACCAATTGCTAGGAATTGCTGTAAACTCTCTTTGCATTATTCTTGCAGCAGAGTCTTCTGGATAACTTAAACTTTCTAATAAAACAAATCTATCTTTTGGTGGCAAAGAACTTAAAATATCATTTTTATTCTTTTCATCTATATTTTCTAAAATTTTAATAGCATCATCTGATTCAAGATTTTTAAGAATATAAACTATTGAATTAGATGAAAGATATTTGATGATTTCTGATTGAACTGACTCGTTTAATTCAACAAAAACTTCTGGATCAATTTTAAAATTATTTAATTTAATTAAATTTTCTCTATCTGTTGAATTTAAATGCTCAATTATATCAGCAGCATCTGCAGGATGCATTTCCTTGAATGAATTTGAAATAAATACAGCATCATTGCTCGCAATTTTATCAGTTACAACTTCAATATATTCTTTATTAAACTCAAAGTTGACCTTTTTATCTTTTATTTTTTTTACAACAGTCATAAAATTATAATTTTAATAAGGCACTATTAATACATAATTTATATAATACAATTCTTTAATGAATATAGAGATAAAAAAATCAGAAAAACCAATAGAATATAATAAAGCTATTGAATATTTAGAAAATAGAGTTGTTGAGGTAAATAACAGTAAAGCAAGAGAATTGATTTGGTTCTTAGAACATCCATCTGTATATACGGCAGGATCCAGTTTTAATAAAAATGATATTTTAGATGATTCTATAAATTTGATCAAAACTAAACGAGGAGGTAAAATTACTTGGCATGGGCCAGGTCAATTAGTTTGTTATTTCGTAATTAATTTAAACAATAGAAAAAGAGATATTAGAAATTTTATTAGTTTAATTGAAAATTCAATTATTGAATCTCTTAAAGAATATAAAATAAAATCACAGAGTGACAAAAAAAATATAGGTATATGGGTTAAATCAAAAAATAAAATAAAAAAAATTGCTGCAATTGGAATTAGAATTAAAAGATGGATTGCTTACCATGGGTTTTCTATAAATATTGATAATGATTTAAATAATTATAATAAAATAATTCCGTGTGGGATTAAAGATAAAGAAGTGACAAATCTTATATCCATTAAAAAACAAAATTATGAGAATTTAAGTGAAAAAATATTAAATAATCTAATTAATAATTTAAAAATTTAAGTCTTTTTGTTTTCAATAATTGCTTAAAATAATTGGGTAGTAAAGCAGTATAAGTAAATTTTTTATCATTAATCATAAATCTGATTTGATAAGAATGAAGCATTAATTCTTTATTTATTGATTTATTAATATTTTCTAATTTATATTTATTATCGCCATAAATTGGATGACCTATACCAAATAGTTGTTTTCTTAATTGACGTTTTCTACCTGTTATAGGTTTTAATTCAACAAGTGAACAATTGTAATTTTTATCTAATACTTTAAAAATTGTTTTGGCTTTTTCTAATATTTGCTTTTTGCCTTCATATCTAACTAAATTATTATTCCAAACTCCAGTATTTTTTTCAATTTCACCATGACAGATAGCAAGATATGTTTTGTGAATTTTTCTTAATCTAAACAATGAAGTAAGCAACCTTGCTGAATCTCTATTTTTTGCAATTATAAAAACTCCTGAAGTTTCTTTATCTAATCTATGAACTGAATAAGGCTTTGTATTTTTAAAAATTTCACTTTTTGCAAAAATATCCATGAGATTTTTTTTTGATTTAGTCCCACCTTGGACTGAAATTCCACATTCTTTATTAAGAACTACAAAATCATCATTATTATCAATAATTAAATTTTCATTTTCTTTAATAATCTGATTTGTAGGTTGATATTTAACTTTTTTGGAAATGTATTTTTCTTCAAATTTAAAATTAAAAAAATTTATTTCATCATTCAGTTTCAATTTGACTGAACTTTTAACTTTTTTTTTATTTAATTTAATTTTCCCTATACGAAGATTTTTTTCAACTAAGCTTTGTGGAATTTTACCAATATTATTTCTTATCCATCTATCAATTCGCATATTTATAGATGAAGAGTCTATTTTGAAAGACTTATTCATTATTTTCGAAATATTGTTAAGCTGTAGCTATTTTCTTTTCTTCCTTATTATCTTTAAGGTTTTCTTTTCTCTTTTTATTTACTCTTTTAGCCTCTACATCTCTATCTACAAATTCAATAACTGCCATTGGCGCGTTATCTCCATATCTAAATCCAGCTTTAATTATTCTTGTGTATCCACCTTTTCTTTTTTCATATCTCTTTGCAAGAGTTTTTTTAACTTTATTTGCTGAATTGATATCCTGTAATTTTGAAACCAAGGCTCTTGTGTTAATTAAAGTATCTTTTTTTCCTAAAGTAATAATTTTATCAGCTTGTGGTCTAAGTACTTTTGCTTTTGGCAATGTTGTTGTTATTTGTTCATATTTAATTAGAGAGTTCAGCATATTTTTAATTAATGCTTTTCTGTGCTCTGATGTTCTATTTAATTTTTTATACCCTAATCTATGTCTCATTAAATT
>Ga0208568_1000097_pt1 | contig 40021 bp, 39 predicted proteins | sample DeeseametaMP2969_FD_184165 | JGI IMG/M metagenome (GOLD analysis project Ga0208568, IMG submission 184165) | Marine microbial communities from the Deep Atlantic Ocean - MP2969 (SPAdes) | ecosystem: Environmental > Aquatic > Marine > Oceanic | place: South of Funchal, North Atlantic Ocean... | reverse complement strand
CAAGCGAATAACCCAAAAAACGTTCAGCTATGCTCTCGAACTGAACTGGGAAGTCTGTAACAAAACATTTTAATAGACCTTTATTGCTACTATCTGCACTCATCTTCTTTTCGAGAAGTATAATAGCAGCTTCTTCAGCTACAGTTTCAGCTGAATCAATGAGAACAGTATTATCATTAACATGCTCCTGTATCATTGGTTTCAATAGCGGATAATGGGTACAGCCCAAGATTAATGTATCAACATTTGCCACATTGATACTTTTTAAGTAAGAGGCGGTTACTTCTGAAGGTACTGGGCCATTCAACCAACCTTCCTCCACAAGTGGTACAAATAAAGGACACGCCTGTGCAGTAATTTGTATCGATGAATCGATTTCATTCAACGCCTGAGAATACGCATTGGAATTAATCGTTGCGATGGTACCAATTACTCCTACATGCTTATTGCGTGTTGCATGAACCGCAGCTTTTGATCCTGGAAGAATCACTCCCAAAATTTGCACTTGAAACTCAGATTGTAATGCTGGTAGGGCAAGAGCGGATGCTGTATTGCAGGCTACCACTATTAATTTTGCATTTTCTTCCAGAAGGAAATTCGTGATCTGAGTGGCGTAATCTGTGACCAACAGTGTACTTTTATTACCATATGGTACCCTGGCAGTATCACCTAGGTAAACTATGTTTTCATTCGGTAGTTTTGCTTTTATGGCTTTCGCAACAGTTAGTCCCCCTAAGCCTGAATCAAAAACACCAATCGGTCGACTATCAGGCATCAACCTTCGGCCAACACTTGTTCCCTAGATTTCCTGAACCGCATTATTCCAGAATAAATACCTTTCGCCACTTTTTGCCTGTAAGCAGCAGATTTTAACTTTCTTTCTTCATTTGGATTAGAAATAAAACCCACCTCGACAAGTACATTGGGCATACTGGCGCCAATCAATACGTAAAATCCAGCCTGTTTTAATCCGCGATTTGGTGAATCCAGTAATGGGTCTAGTTCTTCTTGTATGTATGCGGCAAGATCTTCACTTTCTTTCATAAACATACTTTGGGCCATTGTTGCCATAATTAAATTTTCGCCAGTCATTGCATTATATTTTTTTCTAGCTTTGCCTTCCTCCATTCTGATTACAGCATTCTCTCTTGATGCTACCTCTATAGCATCATCAGTTTTACCCGGTTTAAGTAGATAGGTTTCAAAACCGCGGACATTGCGGTTCGGGTTAGAATTAACATGAATACTGACAAACAATTTGCCATTAGTTTCATTAGCGATTTTTGTTCGCTTCCACACAGGAATGAACACATCCTCTTCGCGGGTATACATTACATTGATATGGGAATTCTCTTCCAGGAGAGATCCGACCCTTTTGGTAATATCCAATACAATGTCTTTTTCTGCTGTTCCTTTTCTCCCAATAGTACCTGGGTCTTTACCTCCATGCCCCGCATCAAGCACAACCGTATCCAATCTCCAGCGGTTTTTCATATCTTTAATATGCGACGCCAGTTTCTTAAATGGTGTTCTTAAGGTTACAACAATAGCATTTGGATCACTACTTTGGTACACCTCATGTCCAATAATATCGGAGCGTAGCCGAAAAGCCAATTGTGCCGATTCATCAAACTGATTTGATGTTATTTTGGTGACTACACCCCTAGTATCAGTTTTCTTTATCATAGACGTATCAATAATACCTTCTCTTACTGTAAGGTAAAACCAGCCATTATTATTCACGAACGAACTAATGTCACCATCAGAGAATTGCCGTGATGTATTAACCCGCAGTATAGTTCCATTAGACTTCTGCTCAATAACGACACCGTTAATATTGAACTCGATCAGATTAAGACTAAGCAGTTTCTTGGCAGCATCGTAATCCAAACCGGGCAGGATACTCTGCTTCAAGATTGAAAAGAAAGACTCCGCTGGCACGTAAATATCATCGTATTTAACAAGGGCATGCGTGGACATCTGGAAAACCTGATCATCAACAACCACAAAGCTAGATGAATTGGATATCTTTATACGTTGATTACCAATGTATAGTACAATCTTTTGCCGCGCTGCATTTTCAAATGGTAACCTATCTGAAAGAAGTTTGGAAACCTCTTTTACAGACACATAAGGCTCCTGTTCTCCATCCAATACCGATAATTCATTATCCTTTTTATCGATTAGGTTCAATACATCTATGGACGCTCCGCTGGCTATTGCGGTTAATGAAATAGACAAATAAAGAACAAAGGTGGGTAAACCTTTGAAAAATCTGGCGCTCATGGGTACGAAGTTATTCCCGGACTTACTTGATTGAAAAGTACTAACTAAAAACTAACCTGCAAAATTAACGCACCTTCGTTATCAAAGATCCCTGAAAATGGCAGATTCACCCAAACTCGACGAAAACGGAATGCTAATGTACTTCTATTATCGGCCTTCAACATTGTTTTGACTCCGATTGAGTGACTATCCTTGCTATATAAACGGCTACGCATTTCACCTGGTAAATTGATATCCCAAAAATACAATCGCGCATTATAATCATTTACCCAAGCGGAAACCCAATCTAGATCAATGCGCATTCTACTTGGCATATATGACAGTCTTAAATCAACGCCAAATCCTTGATCAGTTAGCGGGTCTTCATGATAGTTGGTATAATATGTCTGTACCTTTGTAAGCCAATAATCAAAGGGATTCCATAAATAGGCAAACTTAACTACATGTTTTTCTACATATGCAGGTATCAAAGTGGATGAAAAACCAATATTATCTTCAATCGACTTACGTTCATGTCTCCATTGTACTCTGAAAATTTTCTGCTTCACTTTCCATTGCCACCGTAAACCAATTTCACTACCATGAACTGATTCCGGAATATGTGTTAGGACACCATACCTATTAAACAGATCACTATATAAAGATATTTTATGATCCTTAAGGGATATGTTAACATTTTGAAACACACCTTCCTCATTCATACTTGCACCCGACCATTCTGAAAACGGACTTGACCGAAAACCTGAAAACCCTTCTTCATAACGTCTTGCTGCCAAGGTATATGATAATTGTCTTGTTCTGAATCTGATCCCCATCAAGGCACCAATAGTATTGTGATATCCTTTTGCGATTTCGGTGATCCATTTGAATGAACCCCAAACTTTGGAAAAATGAATTGATTGTGAAGAGCGATTGATAGAATAATTATTTGAATTCAACTTAGTTGCAGTCAGAATTATACCTAAATGACCATTTTGATAATCGTGTTGAAATGCAGTAAGTAAGGTAGCTTCATTTATATTCCACCAACTATCAGACTTGCTACTTAATTCATGCAAACCAGTTTGAGAAACTTTCAGATTACCAGTTGAATCTATTGATCCATCCCAAGTTGATGTACCTATAGAAGTAATGAATCGTCCATACCGTGTATCCACTGTGCCTCCTATACCTCGCAACCCCCAAGATTCACGGCTTGATCTATACGGACTTAATCCTTTCCCTCGTCGAAAAAGCATATTACCAGTATCAAAACTTTTTCTTATTGGTACTGTCCGCCAAGCAACCAAGCCATATCCAGCAATGAACTGTTGATCGCCAATGATCCAATCTACACCACGGTTTTCCCCAGCAATATATACACCACCATGATCTATAATTCGTAATTCTTGAGGATCTCTTTCAGCAATAAAGCCGGATTTTAATCCTCCCAAATGTAACTGACCTCGCCATTGATATCTTACGTCATTTTTCACAACAATAAGTTGTTGTAAATCTAACCCTTCAAATTGTAGCACTTTTGTTTGGTCCATATTTCCTAAAATTATTTTTAAACTACTAGATATATTAGGCTCGGAGATAATATTCTCGGGATTCCTTGATTGGGAAAAAGTTTTAAGTAAAGAAATATCGTCATCAGATAAAATGGTGAGGCCCATCAGATCAATCAACAATTAACCGATAATACCAGATCGTGATCGCTGAGCCCTCTGTATTAGTAATATATCGTCTTCAGATATGGCAGTTTCGGGGTCTAAACCCAACTGGATTATCAAATCATCGAAGGTTTGGGCTATTATTGAATAATTAGTAGTGAAAACTAAAGCCAATACCAAACCACTGTGAGAGAGCAAGGTTTGGATGGCTTGCTGCAGCATATTCAACGGCAAGACCTTTCAATGATAATTGTAAACCAAAAGTAAGCTGATCAGGATTCGATGCGCGACCAATTACAACTATGATATTAGTTAGTGGTTTATATGTCATACCGAATTTCATACGACCACTGTATTCTGTATCCTGTTCCCACTCTATTTGAGCTCGAGCTATATCCAGCGGTTTAAATATGATGCCCGTGGTGATTATTTGCGGTAATGGTTCATTATAAGCAGATATTTTCGGTACGTTAATATTGTGTAATGAACCACCCCAGACAAGTGTACTATTCCAATCATAATGCCAGGATAATGTCATCCCGAGTGTATTATCACTACCATAATCTTTAATAGTCAAATCATAAAATGATAAGGCAGTGCCTACATTTATACGTCCAAAAAGAAGTTTACCAATTGATATAGATGCTGTTGTTTCGCGATAAACTGAATTACCAAATCTCGATAATAGTAAACTCGCATTGGCCCAGCGATGAGGAATGGCTATCATAGCACTTCGCATGGCCAAATCGGATAAACCAAACCGATTATTAAATGCTGAACAAATTGTAGGATTATTCAGCAAAACCAAGCTTGCAGAATCTAAACCAGCTATACCTGATTCCAAATCAAAGCCCATAATCATCAGCCCTTTTCCAACATTTATTGAAGAAGAAGGGAATAACTAAAATGCACCTTTAGCAGGGACAACATTAATGAGGATAATGATACTAGCTATTCGAGGTAAGCTCACTGCGTTTCGGGGCAATGAAATAGGAACAATTCCGGAATCGATAATGAATTTTACGATGATTGATGATATCTATTGCATGGCTTTCACCCGAATAGATGCCTGATTCGTAATGTAAAAATAAACGGTTGCGGGAAGGGCTAACACGAAAATATCCTGAATCGGTATAGTGATCATACCACAAATGTGTAAAATAGCCATCGGGGAAAAATTCCAAATAATAATTCTGATTGAATTGTCTTCCTTTAAAGTACTTACTGGGTTCACCGCCAATAAATGATATAAAACTTTCATTGCCTCCCAAGCTATCTATTGGTTCTAATAAATCTACATCATCATTTAAATACCAATCAGATCCAGTAACAAAATGGGTGCCTCCGTGAATCAAATTGAGCAACCTTTGGGCAGCTATTTGTAATTCTGCTACACTTTTGGCCGAATCAAGTAACGACCATTCTTCATTAATGATCCTATCAACAGTAGAACTGTCACGCATTGAACACGCAACATTACCAGTTATCACAGGTTGTAAATCATTATTAAACAGCACCCACTTTTCTATCCAAAAACGATTTTCAAGCTGTGTTAGTTGGCGAGTGCCAATAAAACGACCGCGATACGACCACACAGGTAGCGACCAACTAGAATCAATTAGACTGCCCTTACGATCAATTCTACCAGCCTCATTCCACCAGTAATAATCGTCGTCTTCAAAATGAAACTGTATTTGTCCAGATTCATACCAAATAGTACCTTGAACCATATTAAAGTCATCATCAATTACGAGTAATGAGGCGCGATTTCCGTTAGGATACCACCAGATAGCTGAATTATCAGGAGCAATGGTTCCATTGACATACATTGCTTCGTGTCGCAATGATCCTGTCTGGTGATAGCGCATTTCTTTCTTTAGATCATTATACATTATATCATAGGTGCGAATGATGGCAGGTGATCCATCTGTATAGCGTCTCGTAATCCTTTCCTTGTACCTATGGGGAATAAGCACAGTCAAATTATCCAATGCTGTTTTTATATTTGTTTTGGGGAGTAAATCTAATTGGCCAAATTTGTAATCAGTACACCCGCTAATTAAATATAAAACAGCTACATGCATTAACAATTTTCTTTGAATAACCACGCTGGCCATGACCAAAGTTTATATATTATTTAATTGAAAATCAGAAATATGATTAATTAATGGCAACGCCCCGATATAAGGGGCGTTGCCATTAATTAATGTGATAATCGGTTTATTTGTTCGGATACATCACATAAATAAGATATAGAACTAGTAAACCCGCCAATCCATTATCGCCAATCTGCGAGAACAAGTTACCTACACCTGCGATGACACCGAAAGGATCGCTGAACAATATGCCAACGATTATACCAAGGATAACTAAACTAATTAGTAATTCGGTTAGTTTGGTAACCCAACCAGTAAGTTTTGCTATCGCATCATTCATATTTATCCTCCTATATGTTAAGGCAGAGTTTGGGCTCTCGAAAAGAGAGCCCAACGTCATACCCTATTGTTTCAACCTACAGGAAAGAAACAAATATTAACAGTGCGAGTAGGCCTGCCAGGCCGCCATCTATAAAGGAATTTACCAGTTCGGTAAGACCCAATATTGGATCCATTCCTGTTGGATATAGAATGTTGGCAAAGATAAAGAAAACTATTAGCCCTTTAATTAGACTAATAATTCCACTGACTACGGAATTAACGGTTGAAGAGACATCAGCCATGTTGTTCCTCCTTGATTTGGTTCATAAGAAAAACGGGGATTATTCTCCCCGTTTCATGGTATATGTTGTATTCGATCTTACGAATATCTTCATCGAATTGGCCAAATTTAAGCACATTTCTATATATTTCAACATTAGAATTAAAAAAAATGTATAATGTATAATGATTAATGAAATTAATTTGAATACAATAGCGAATAATCACTGACGATAAAATGCTACTCGAGCGCCGCGAATCACGCTATAGATAACCAAATATCGGGTTATTATAATATTCGGTAATATTATATTAATTAAGCGCAAAAGCTTACTAAGCAGTGCATTGAATAAAAACATCCCTTTCCAAGTAGTTACCCAATCACCTGCTAATTCTTGGTGGTATTCTGGGTACCTATCCAACAGAAGTGGAAGATTGGTCTGCCCATACGTTTCCATCTGTTTACAAAATTGGTTTAAGGTTCTTTTGTGATGATGTTCTGCGCTTATTTTTGAGGAAAAGCGTAATTCATTGGGAAAATCATGCCATAAACGAATCGCCATATCCGTATCCTCGCCACCATATGAAGTAAATTTTTCATCAAACAGGCCAGTTTTTTTAATGGCAGATCTTTTCACAGCTGTATTATTGAAAAGAAACCACGTAGGACCGATAGCTGAGCCTTCACCAAATTGCCGCGCGCCACGTTGTGCACTGTAAAAATAATGATCCAATAGATTCGACTTTTCCCCTTTCGGCAGGGTTGTATCTCCGATAACACCGATAACTTCTTCAGCCATAAGTTGAGTCACGATTAGTTGCAACCAGTTGGGTTGTACGACCATATCGCTGTCCAAAAAACATACAATCTCTGATTGACTGTTTTCAATCCCGGTATTTCGTGCTGCTGATAGTCCTTTATTTTTACCATGGTCGAATAAATAAAAATTTGGATGCGTTTTAAAAAGTTCAAGGAGCTCTTTTGTATTATCTGTAGATCCATCGTTAACGGCTATAATCGAAAATTTATCCTGAGGGTAGTCTTGCTGAAGAAGACTTTCAATACATTGGTCAACGATATGCGCTACGTTATAACAAGGTACAATAACTGTTACTTTTGTTATACTATTCATACCCAACCTAGATCTTTATAATAACCATATAATATATCTGCAGTCTGGTAAAGATCGTGGTGGTTTTGTACCCAAGATTGACCTTTTTGCTGGTATTCTTTTATTTTCTCATTATTGCTGATCAGATCAACCAGCGTTTCGTAAAGAGTATCGCCAGTCACATTAACAAATGGGTGATCTGGAATAAACCCCACATATTCGGGCACCAATTCCGTTACACAACAAAGACCCATTGCCAACGCTTCCACTGAATTCATGCCATAACCCCACCCGCCGCGATTATGAACCTGATCAATGAGTATATCGCACGTCTGTTTAATGCTCTGTACCTCTTCAAACGGTTTATTTTCTAACAAAATAAATTCTATTTTCTGTTCTTCAACCAGTTTTTCGCATATCGGTATAATTGCATCGCTCCCTTTATAATACCGATTTGAAGGACAATGACAAATGCGAATTGGGTCATTCAATACAACGTTGGGTGAAAATTGATTAGTATCAAAAGGCAAAAACATATATTTCATATCGGGATGTTTATTAAGCAGATCCACTTCACTGGTCATATTCAATTTACTTGCTTTGTCTATCTCCTGCAGCACACCCCTGGTACGTAAATCTTGTCCGTGATAAGTGCAGGCAATCGCCTTATCTGAATCAGCAAGACGTTTCACAAAACGGCAATCCCGATAAAGCTCAAGTCCCCATTCAAGGTGGATAATGTCGAAGTCTATTAATTGGTATTGTTCAATGGCCGGTTCTATTTTGAAATGCCATAGCCAATCGCGAAAATTAAAATACCACCTTTCCAATTTGGAGTGTGGCTCCCATATTGGAGGGAAACCATCCTTTTCCTGGTAATCACCCAACTGACCTCTATAAAACTGGTAATATCTATGGCGGCCAGTCATATACCAAGGTTTTGCAGCGACTAATGGCAGATTTAAGCATATGCCAGGATCAAATTCATTCCGCGCCTTAAATAATGTGATAAACTCACATTGATTGCCCTGGGCTTCATGTGCTTTCTTCCACAAGCTTAATGTGCCAACTGTATTTTCAGGAGAGATATACAGGATTTTCATAATTTTGCTTGATTAAAGAAAATTGGAACCGGTTAGTTCCTGAATCATTTCAAGTTAGCAAAGCGAAGGTTTAATACTAACCAACATTGATTAATCTTCATTGATGGTTTGAATCATAATGAAAGTAAATTTACAACCACATCAAATTCAATGAAGCTGTTAATTATACCATCTTGGTATCCAACTAATATCCACCCAGAGAGTGGTACATTTTTTCGGGAACGGGCGCTAATACTGCAACGCCATGGTTTCAACATAACAATTGCCGCTCACATCGTACACTCTGCCCGTGATGTGCTAAAATTCAAACCAGACCCAAATGATAACATGCCGGTAAGTGATAATGAAATGATTGTGTATAAAACAGAGGCGCTCAATCCCTACCCCAAGCTACCTAAACAAGCATTCAAAAGTTATAAAAAATCAATTTCAATATTGGTCCAACATATCATTGCCAAACAAGGTAAACCAGACCTGGTTTTCATCCATTCATCACTTTTTGCAGGAGCGGCGCTGGCTAAAAACCTTCATGAGCAATCAATTCCCTATATGGTTTCTGAACACCTGAAAGAATTTATCATTGCTGATGGATGGACAGCATTTCAAAAAGCATGTATCAAAGACAGTTACAATTATGCTTCGCGAATAATCGCCACCAGTAATGCATTAAAAAATAATATTCAGTCAGAATTTGATATCAGTAATGAAAAAATCGTGCAAATCCCCAATCCTGCGGATGCGCAATTGTTCTCGCTAAGAATAGAAAATATAGAAGGGCCTTTCACATTTATTGCAATTGCTTTATTGCGCCAGGAAAAAAGGTTAGACATATTGATCAGCGCCTTTGCTAAACTGATCGAAAAAGTACCCAATGCGATCCTTACAATTGTTGGAGATGGTTCTGAAAAAGATAATCTGGAACTATTGTCGCGAAAACTTGGCATAAGCAAGCGTATTAATTTTACCGGGTACCAGAAAAAACCCGTGGTGGCCGAAATGCTTAGTCACCATCATGTACTGGTATTATCTAGTGAAGTAGAAACTTTTGGCGTCGTGCTTGTAGAGGCAATGACAGCAGGATTGCCGGTAATAGCGACACGCTGCGGAGGTCCAGAATCAATTGTATCGCCAGACACAGGTATGCTAGTGAAACCCAATGACCCCGTTAAATTGGCAAAAGCAATGCGGAAGATGATTGATCGCTACTCAACTTATGATCCCGATAAAATTCGCCATATTGCCCTCGAACAATATGGAGATAAAGCATATGTTACACGAATCACGGAGACAATCAGTTCGATTGTTCAGGCCAAACATTAAGGAATCGCCGAATCCAGGTTTGCTCGCTATGATTCAAAAACCCCACCATTGTTAAACCAACGGGATAAAATAAGGTTAACATTACTTTAACAAAAAGATCATGACTGCTAACATCATGTAATAAATAAACAGCAATCATTAGGATTGCGATTCTTAACAAGCGAGACCACTCATAAGCGATTGGATAAAGCGTACGATTAACACTAAATAGGATCACCGCCATTACCATAAAGGATACACAAGTAGCAATGGCAGCGCCAATCGCACCATAATACGGAATTAGATAAACGTTTAAACCAACGTTGCTAAGAGCACCAATGGCTCTAGTACTTGCTACCCATATTGATTTTTCCTGTTGAAACACCCCCGGCAATTGCAACAAATATAAACCATGGAATACATATCCTAGTGCGATCCAAGGCACAATATTTGTGGAAGACCAATAAGCAACGCCATAAACTGTAATACTGCCTAACTGGATCCGAACTATGTCGTCCACCCAAACCAGTAAAATAATCCAGATAAATCCCAATATTGCCAATACATAAGTAGTAATTCTGGCAAATAACGGCTTTTGTTCATTCGTACCGCCTACTTTAAGGAAAAACGGTTGCCAACCCATATTAAATCCCATTACGATTAACATCATTAGCATTCCTAATTTATACCCCGCACTGTAAATACCGACAGTAGTCAAGTCTGTCATTTCTTTCAGAATATAACGGTCAGCCAATTCCATTATCATCGCAAATATACCTGAAGGAAGAAAGGGCAGGCCAAAACGCATCATCTTTTTCCACGCTAACACAGAGATTGCAGATGATTTAATACGTTTTAGAATAGCAGGTAATGTCAGTAAAAAAAGACTTCCGGAAACAATAAAGTTGCTTAACAGGACACCATATATTCCCATTCCCAATTTCAAGACAAACAACAAATTCAACGTCAGCGATCCCAATACATTCAGCAGACTATTGGTTATATATATATGTGGTTTTTCTTCTGCACGGAAAATTAATTGCGGAATCGACCACATTACATCCATGGCAATGATCCAGCCCACTAATGTCATCAACCTATGATCTGTTGACCCGAGAATAATCGGACCCAGCCAACTCCGGAGCAAGGTTATTAATAGCCCAAAACCAATTGATGTAACTAAAAACGAAAACCAAGCTGATGTTAAATAACCAGTTTTTTCTGATACACCAGACTGTATATATCGTTTCAAGAGAGCTGCATCCAGGCCATAATGCAACACGACGCTCATGAAACCCATAAATGTATAGGCCAATGATATAACGCCATAATCATTTGGATTAAAAACGTTGGTATATAACGGCAGTAATAAAAAAGTGACAATTCGTGCCAAGATATGACCAGCACCATAAACCAACGTATTAAACGTAAGTGCTTTTATCTCTTTTATCACAATTGATTAAAAATGATAATCCAGAGTGTCTCTGAAGATGCCGCTGGAGCCAAATTTTTCTTTAAATTTGGCTAAGCCCATGTTTGGTTCTTCATTAACTGTAAAAATACCAAAATCGAAAACAGAATAATTATTTGATATTGCCCAACGGAAAATTTCATAGAACAATAAGTTGATTGGTCGATATTCCTGATAGTCTTCATCATGACTGATATAGAAAGCAAGAATCACATCATTGTTGGCAATAAAATTCACTACTCCCCCAATCATAATGTCCTTAACAAACGCTCCATTAAGCTGTACATGGTCGGGGAATAGGGTTTGCAGACTCTTTAACTCTGCCACAGTATGAGTAGGTTCTACGCCATGACGTGTTTTCAGATTTTTCTGCAATATTTCATAAAATGAGTCAATATCATCGGTCTGCCTTACATCCACGTCCATACGCTGTGCCTTGCGTACGGCTCGTCGATGTGCAGGATTAAATTTTGCCAAATTTTCTTCAATAGAATCTTCTAGAAATAAGATACTGGTTACTTCCCGCTTCAAATATTGGTAGCCACATTGCAGGAGTGAAAAGTCAATATAATTTGATTGTCTTTTGTTGTAAATAGTTGGTGGCAGGGTAATTCTTACCCCAGAAAATCCCTGGTCCTTGGCATAACTATTCAGTGTCTCCACTAGTTCAAGTGCGTCAGCAAAAGAAAGGTCTTCGGGTACTACAAATGATCCCATCGATGCACCAGGATGGGAGATCAGCATTTTATCTGGTACATTGGTTACTTCTGCAGCTGGTAATAAAACATAGGGTTTATTCTTTTTATAAAAAACAAGGCTGTGATCAATAAATCTATCTTGCGGGTGGTAACCTAAAAACTGGCGGGTATGAAATATTGTGCCATTATTTGCCCGCCAGACCAATTCATCCCATGCCTTAGCAAAATTTTCGTTAAATCTCTTAACTTGCATCGTAAGTAAGAATTTAACGAATAAGTGGAGGTGGTTTGTTCCAAAATTTTATCGAGCTTAGGAGTTGATATCAGATAAAAAATCGCTCTAATTTGGAGAAAATGATTTACTGTTTAAATGTCTGATTCAACTATTGCAACGGTTGCCGCTCGTGAAATCTTGGATTCGAGGGGGAATCCAACCATTGAAGTGGATGTTATTCTTCGGGATGATAGTATCGGCCGCGCCGCAGTGCCATCTGGCGCTTCAACTGGTGAGCACGAAGCCGTAGAACTTCGTGATGGTGATCAATCTCGTTATCTAGGTAAGGGTGTACGCCGGGCTGTTGATAATGTGAACAACATTATAGGAAATGCTATTAAGGACCTGGATGCAACGCAACAAGAGACCATAGATCAAAATATGATTGCATTGGACGGTACGAAAGATAAATCCGTACTTGGAGCAAACGCTATACTTGGCACCTCAATTGCGGTTGCGAAGGCCGCAGCTAAATCGTCCAACAAACCCCTTTATGAATATCTGAGTACGAATAACAATTATAAAATGCCAATTCCGATGATGAATATTCTTAACGGCGGAAGTCATGCTGATAATAATGTTGACATTCAAGAATTCATGGTTTTCCCAATCGGCGCATCTTCTTTTTCACGAGCACTGCAGATGGGTACGGAGATTTTTCACCAATTGAAGAAAGTTCTACAAAAACGTGGGCTTAATACAGCCGTCGGGGATGAGGGAGGCTTCGCCCCAGATTTAAGATCAAATGAGGAAGCGATAGAAGTTATACTGACGGCCATTGATAAAGCTGGGTACTCAGTGGGTGAAGATATCTATCTGGCACTAGATGTGGCGGCCAGTGAAATTTACGATGGAAAACACTATCAGCTTGAATCTGAGAATAAATCTCTTTCAGCAGATCAAATGATTAAATACTACCAGAACCTAGTCGATAAATATCCTATCATTTCAATTGAAGATGGGTTATCGGAGAATGATTGGGAAGGCTGGGTAGCAATGAATGCTGAATTGGGATATAAGATTCAAATCGTTGGAGATGACTTAACTGTCACAAATATTGACCGACTACAAAAAGCTATTGATTTGCAAGCCATAAATGCAATTTTAATAAAATTAAATCAGATAGGTACAGTTACTGAAACGCTCAATGCAATTAGATTAGCAAGTGAAGTTGGTTTTGGTGCAATTATTTCTCACAGATCCGGTGAAACTGAAGATACAACTATTGCAGATTTCGCGGTAGCAACTGGCGTAGGTCAAATCAAAACAGGAAGCGCATCGCGTACAGATCGTATTTGCAAATATAATCAGCTGCTGCGGATAGAAGAAATGATTGGGGAAACTAGCCAATTTCCTGGTAAAGAAGTATTGGGAGGAAAATGAGAAGTAATCCCAAACGAATACGTCAAAATAAAAAGCAGGCGAATCAAATCCAGCAGCAAATGATCCGCGCTATCTTTATTATCGGTGCATTGATGTTACTCATCATTTTTTTCTTTGGAGATCACGGTCTGTATCAATTATATCTCTTGCGTTCTGAGCGATCCGAGATACAAGCCGCAATTACTACACTCCGGGAGCAGAAACAAACCTTAGAAGCGGAGAAAAATAAACTCACTACTGATTTAAAATACATTGAACAACTTGCTCGGGAAAGATTTAGAATGGCAAAAAAGGGTGAAAAAGTATTTAAGGTAATTGAAAAGAAACCTGAGTAACTCAGAAACCCAAAGTGTAGTAGACCCGATCTCCACCCATTTTACCAGTACAGACCAGCTCTACATTTTTCGGCTTTGACTTAAAATCATAGAATAGTTCAGCAATCACGTGATCCCGAGGTGCAATAATAGCCAGATCTTGATATTTACCCTGGAAGGGGTTTAACTCCCCTTTATTTCTACCTTTACCAATAGCCTTCAATAAAACCATCGCGGAGAAATCCAATTCCTTGGTATGGCTGATATTTGTCACACGCAACTTAAGTGCTACCTGAGTACCAGTCTGATTTACCTCTATTAATTTGTATTTCGCATTATCCGCAATTTGTGTAGTGCCTATTGGATGTGAAACGCGTCCTTCAAGAAGCGACTCAACAGGAATATAAAATTCGATGGTGGCTTTAATAAACTTGCCAGATTTATCTTTTTTCAATTTTGTGACCGAAGACCCGGGAAATATTTCACCGATAACATTATCCTTACTTGCATTAGGGGATAGATATACTTTTGTATTCTTAATCACCTCCGTTTCCTGACCTATCAGCTTGAGCGGCAAAACAATCAATAATATAAGTAATCGGTACATCAGCTATATTTAATTAGTGAGTGTATTCTTTTTAATAAAAGCATCCATATATATCTCTACTCGGCGATTCTTCGCCCGTGCGTTTCTTATATCCACTGCATTTTTACCAATTGAACTGATCGGGATAACAGGACGGAATTCTCCATATCCCATGGCAGAAAATTTGCTTTCCGGTATTCTTGAGAACTCACTAAGGAGTTTTACAATATTCAACGCCCGTGAAGTTGACAAATCCCAATTGCTCGCAAATCGTGCCTGTTTTGGAAGCGGCAGGTCATCAGTATGTCCTTCACATCGTATTTCCACATTTAAAAAACCGCCTCTTTTCTCTATGGCCCCTAATAATTTATTAAAGCGCTCGTCTTCATCTAAATTTAACAACTTTGATACACGCACAATGCCGCCGATCTGCCTTAATAGTGGATATACTAGAGTTTGTACACCGTCATCCATAGATCTGAACAATCGACCGCTTGCCATGGTAATTTTCACACCCTTTGTTACCCGATCAACAAATACATAGGAAGATTCAATATTTTCCTTCAATTCTTGGTAGGTCTCATCTAACAGCAAATTGATTACCCGATCAATGTGTTTTTCAGCATCATTGAGGATCACCAATAATAAGATAAAGAAAGTCAACAGCAGTGTGACCAGATCAGCGTAGGTAACGGCCCAGGCAGTACTTTTTGCCTTGGCCTCCTCAGCGGACATACCAAAGGAATCAATGGCCATAAACTAGCTTTCTAGCCGAGCGGACTGCGGGACAAATGTCATCAGTTTCTCCCGCATTAAAATCGGGTGCTCTTTGGAATGAATGCTGATAATCCCTTCGACAACAATACTCTTCAGCATCATCTCTTCCTGGGATTTGCGGGTTAGTTTGCCACCAATTGGCAAAAATATCAGGTTTGCTAATAATACCCCATAAAATGTAGTTATCAGGGCCAAACCCATGCCGCCAAGTAGCTGAGAAAATTTTTTCGCTACATCAAAATCAATGCTATTTATTTCAGCCGCACTACCACCTGAAAAATTGTTCATCATAATAATCAATCCCATTACCGTGCCCAACATTCCAAAAGCGGGCGCATAAGCACCCAAATAAAAGAAAATTTCCTGCCCCATTTTATGGCGATTTTGAATATTGCTCATTTCCAGATTCAGATAATTACGTAAGCGGGCCGGATCTCTTTCATTAATGGCCAGTTCTATACCATTACGTAAAAATGTGCTTTCTATTGATGGGAGATCGGCCTCAAGGGACAACACACCATTTTTCCGCGCTTTTTCCCCTTTTTCTACCAATTCTCCAATCACACCTTGATAATCATATTCCTCACTGGTAAAAGCATTCTTTAAGACACCAAACAATCCTACTATGTTTTTCAACGGGTAATTCACCATGGCTGCAGCAAGGGTACCACCAAAAACAATCAGCACTGAATTCAAACTAAAAAACCAGTATAAATCACCGCCGCCCCTTAATACGCCTAAAGCAATAATTCCAACACCGGCGAATAGACCAATTAGAGTACCAAAATCCATGTATGCTCCTTATACCCTTAAAAAAGAGTAATTTGTCCTTTACGAAATTATAAAGTAAGACATATTATTTATTATTATAGGAAGTTACAATTTAATTGATTTAACCTTTAAAAAATGATTGTTACATTGCATCTTTATATGAGTAAAGTGCTTCTGGAACAACATGTTGTTATCTAATAAAAATATTGTCATTGTCGGCGGTACTTCGGGGATTGGATTTTCGGCGGCAAGTGCTTTTGTTAATGAAGGAGCAAATGTGATCGCCATTGGCCGCAAACCAGATCGGATCACAAAAACCCAAAAAATATTAGGTAATCATGGAACAGCAATACAAGGGAACGCAGCTGATTCTACAACAGCACAGGAAGGGATTCAATTGGCCGTAGATGAATATGGTTCCCTACATGGGTTATATCATGTTGCCGGCGGGAGTGGGCGCGGTAAAGGCGATGGCCCGTTACACGAAATTTCTGATGAAGGCTGGGATTATACTTTGTCTACAAACCTGGATGCTATCTTTTATTCAAATCGTGCAGCAATCAAACAATTTCTAAAACAGAGCGATGGAGGAACTATTTTGAACATGAGCTCTGTGTTAGGATTTTCGCCTTCATCTAAATACTTTGCCACCCATGCCTACGCCAGCACAAAAGCAGCTGTTATTGGTCTTACCAAATCACTAGCATCTTACTACGCAAACCAAAATATCCGTTTTAATGTAATCGCACCTGGGCTAGTGGCAACGCCCATGTCTGAAAGAGCACAATCGGACAATGATATTATGGACTTCATCGCCGGTAAACAACCGCTGGATGGTGGACGGATCGGAGAACCGGCCGATTTGGATGGGGCGGCAGTCTATTTCATGTCAGATAATTCGAAATTCACAACTGGACAAGTTCTTAGCGTTGATGGCGGCTGGAGTGTCAGTAATGATCAATAAAAATAGCATACAGGCAACCTTAACACGGCTACAAATAATCCCCGTGATCACCATTGATAACCCGCAACATGCGGCACCACTTGCTGAAACTTTGCTTAATGCGGGGTTGCATTGTGCCGAAATCACATTCCGTACGGAAGCTACAGTGGAGGCACTAAAAACTTTCGCCAGTTTTGGCCAATTTACTCTCGGCGCAGGAACAGTTATTGAAAAAGAACAACTGAATGCTGCGATAGAGGCAGGTGCAGATTTCATTGTATCTCCGGGGTTTGACCCAGCGTTAGTAGCTGAATGCCTAGAAAACAAAGTACAGTTTATACCAGGATGTTGTACGCCAAGTGAAATTCAGCAAGCAATTAAACATTCCTTGAACCTAATAAAATTTTTCCCAGCTGAGGCATTTGGAGGTGTAAGTGCACTGAAAGCATTAAGCGCACCCTACCCGAATGTTTCATTTATACCAACAGGCGGCATAACAGTAGACAATGTTGCTACTTATCTAAACCTCGACTGCGTTACGGCCTGCGGAATGACGGAAATTGTAAATCGTGACTTAATCGCAACTTCCGATTTTGATACAATATTTAAACTAACAAAAGAAATTCTCGATAAAAGACAGGAATAAGTTTTATTTGCAAACCATTTTTGATAATGTCAATCACAGCCAAGGATTAGTACTGTGAAAAACATACCATTCAGAACAACCGTTATTGGAAGCTACCCCCTTCCCGGATGGTATGAATATGCGTTTAGCAATATCATATCATTCGGCGATCCAGACCGTAATGAACTTATCGAGGATGCGGTAACCGTTGCTATCCAGGATCAGGTTTCTGCGGGGTTAGATGTAATAACTGATGGAGAAATGTCCAGAAGAAATTTCAATTTGTCATTCTACAGCTTCATTGAAGGTATTGAAAAAACGGTAAATAATATCAGACAATTTGGACCGCCAGCGCATGACCAGCGGGGTAAATATAGTATCCATGGAGAATTATCCGCACCAAATGGATTGGGCGTGGTGGAGGATTATAAACGTCTTCAGAAACTAGCGCCCCAAGGACCCATCCTTAAAGCAAGCATTCCTGGTCCTTATACATTAAGCGGTCGCTTACTACCCAACGAACAGTACCCAGACCGTTATATCATAACAGAAGCGTTAGTTTCAATTGTCAGGGAAGAATTACAGCGATTACTGGATGCTGGATGCAAAGAAATTACGGTGGATGAGCCATCAATGAGTTGTTATGCCTACAAAGAAGATCCTGTAAAATTTGTTGATATTTTTAACCGTACTGTTGAACCGATTGTAGGAAAAACACGTCTTTCGGCCCATTTGTGTTTCGGTAATTATAAAGGTCGGGCTGTGAGCCCAAGGCAATACAGCCCGATGTTCCCTGCATTTCTAGAAATGCAAGTAGATGAAATCCACGTTGAAATGGCAAGTAGAGAATTCTCTGAATTGGAAATAATTGGAGAAATTGCGAAAAAGAAAGATGTGACCGTAGGTATCATTGATGTAAAAAGCTATTACATAGAACCAGTTGAAGAAGTAGTAAGGCGGGTACACAGTTGTTTAGACTATGCGCCAGCAGAACGGCTATCATTTGCACCGGATTGCGGGCTCAGCCAAACTGCTAGATGGGCTGCAAAAGAAAAATTGCAAAATATGGTCGCTGGAGTACACAAAGTAAAAGCTGAACTATAGCGCGATGCGCAGACCTCACTGCTCGGGAAATACTTTTCTCGCTGACGTAAAGAAGCACCAAATCGATACAGATGATTTTAACGTCTGGTGGCTAGGCCAAAGTGGATTTCTTATCCAGTGGCTGGGTAAACATTTGCTTATGGATCCTTACCTATCAGAATCCTTAACTAAAAAATACGCTAAAACTGATAAACCGCACGTACGTATGACTAAACGTGTTATTGATCCACTACAGCTTGACTTCATTGATGTAGTTACCGCCAGTCATTCGCACACTGATCATCTAGATCCTGAAACTTTACAGCCACTGGTACAATCCAATAACAATATTGACCTGGTGGTACCTGCTGCAGTAGTAGATATTGCCATGGAGCGATCCAGTCTACCAAAAGATAGATTATCACTAATGAATGCAGGTGATACCGTTGAGTCAAATGGATTTCTAATCCATGCCATACCATCAGCACATGAAGAGGTGGAAACTGATGAAAACGATGACCATTATTATTTAGGATACATAGTGCAGTTCGGTCCATGGACTGTTTATCATAGCGGAGATACCGTTGAATACGATGAGATGGAAGATACCTTGGCGCAATGGAACCTGGACGTCATGTTTCTGCCGATCAATGGGCGGAAACCAGAACGACGCGTTCCTGGGAATATGTGGGGTAATGAATCTGCACGGCTGGCAAAAAAGGTGGAGGCCCGTTCAGTTATCCCCCATCATTACAATATGTTCGAATTCAATACTGAAAACCCTGATAAATTCATTGCAGAAGCTGAGCAAATCAATCAACCATATCATGTACTGGAAAACGGCGAGCGCTGGTGCAGCAGCCAACTAGAATAAAAGTTTCATGTCTGATAAAATTGATACGAATAAAAATCAACTACTGATTTTTTCGACGGTAGCTGCTCTAGGTGGTTTGTTATTTGGGTTTGATACTGGGGTCATATCTGGAGCGATACCCTTTATCAAGCTAGAATTCTATTTAAATTCATACCAGGAGGGATTTGCTGTTAGTAACCTGATGATCGCCTGCGTAATTGGCGCATTAATTGCCGGGCCAATTGCAGATTGGACTGGTAGGAAAAAGGTCCTTATTCTGTGTGCGGTTCTTTTTATCGTTTCAGCCATCCTTTCCGCCCTACCCCGATCTTTTACTGAATTGGTGATCGCCAGGTTCATTGGAGGTATAGGTGTTGGCGTTGCGTCGGTGGTATCTCCTATGTATATCGCTGAAATATCACCTGCTAAAATTCGCGGGCGACTAGTGGCATTGAACCAACTGGCCATTGTTATCGGTATATTACTATCCTATCTCTCAAACTGGTTACTGGTAGACACTGGTATTAATAATTGGCGTTATATGCTGGTAGCTGAAATATTGCCAGCAACTACTTTTCTTATGGGCCTTTTCTTTATCCTGGAATCACCACGGTGGCTTACAAAAGAAGGATTGGAAAAGGATGCGCTTGATGTTCTCAAAGTTGTGGCTGGGGTAGAAAATGCTGACCATGAATTGCAAGAAGTAAAAAAATCTTTAGCAGAAAAAAAGACGTCTTTAAAAGAATTACTGCATCCATCATTACGGCGCGTACTGATAGTGGGTATTCTTTTTTCGCTATTTGCCCATATTACCGGGATCGACACAATTATTTATTACGGTCCACTCATTTTTCTGGAATCTGGTTTCAAAACAGATTCTGCATTGCTGGCCTCTGTAATAATCGGCATAACAAATCTGATCTTTACCTTTGTTGGCATGGCTATGATTGATAAAGCTGGTAGAAAGTTTCTTTTATTGGTGGGTATTGCTGGCATGGGTATCTCCATGACACTCGTGGGTTTCTGTATGCAAAGCGATATGATCAGTGCAAAATGGACGTTGCTATGGATTATGACCTACATTGCTTCCTTCGCCATGAGTATAGGCGTAGTCATTTGGGTATATTTATCCGAGATTTATCCTACCAGAGTGCGGGGACAGGCCTTATCTGTTGCGACTATGGTATTGTGGTTAGGTAACGTGATACTGACGCAGCTTTTTCCAGTCATGATGGAAAGATTTGGTGGGGGTACATTCTATATATTTTCCTTTATTTGTCTCCTTGCCTTTATTTTCACATGGACTATGGTAAAAGAAACCAGGGGTGTCAGCTTAGAAGAAATAGAGAAAATATGGGTATAATCCTAAGAATTATACCCGTTTATATAACGCCAATATAGAAGCGAAGCATGATGATATATGGTGGCATAGATATTGGAGGCACATCCATAAAGATAGGGTTTGTTGATAAAGCTGGAACTATAATGTGCAAAGACCTTATACCAGTAGGTAAAATTTCTACCTACAGTGACTTCATCGAACAATTGGGTAACAAAACAAATAAACTGTTGGAAACACTTGAAAATAAGTACGCCATAATTGGTTTTGGGGTGGGGTGTCCTGGAAGAATTGATGTAGCAACGGGGAAAGTGATTTGGTTGAGAGGAAAACTGGAATACATGGAAAACCGGGATATAGGACCAGATCTTGCCTCCGTATTTGGGAAACCAGTAATCTGCGACAATGATGTTAATGCAATGGTATTGGGTGAGACCTATTTTGGTAAAGCAAAAGGCAGCCGTAATGTAATTGGTTTAACCTTTGGTACCGGCATAGGTGGTGCTATTATAATTAATGGTCAAGTGCTGCGGGGGAAACATTTTGCCGCTGGGCATTTTGGTTTTATGAGCCACGATCCTAATGGCGAAAGCCATGTATGTGGTAATGCGGGGGCGGCAGAAGTACATGCTTCACACTCCGGCTATAGTAGATAAGGTAAATAATGCATTGCTCGCTGGTATTAAAACAAGCGTGGTAAAAAATTATGATCCCTATGATTTTGGTTTTAAGAATATATATATAGCTGCGCAGAAAGGCGATGATTTCGCTAAAAGTGTAGTCACCAGGCTGGAAGAAGAAATAACTGTATTGATCACCAACCTGATCTTTGCATTTGATCCGGATACTGTACTTATCGGCGGAGGTTTGTTAAAAGCAGATAATGAAATTGTAGCTCGCATTACGAACAGTATAAAAAAACGAATAAATTTGATTCCGGAAAAGGAAATAAAATTGGATAAAATGTCCTCTTACGAAGAAGCGGGGATTCTGGGTGGTGCAGCATTGGTTATCACAGAATTGAACTAATAAAATAATTTAAATAGATAAAAATAATTTGAAAGGATTAATGGTATGAATGCTGGTATAGAATATTTTAATAAAACACTAGAACTAATCAAGCAGCTGAAAAAAAACGAAATAGACAATATCGTTCAAGCAGCTGAGGTTTGCGCGGATAGTATCAGTAGGAAAGGACTGGTATTTTTATTTGGTGCTGGTCATTCTCGTATAATGTGTGAGGAGATGACACCGAGACAGGGTTGTTTCCCAGGGTTTTTTGCACTTGTGGAAGATGCTGTCTCCAATCACGCTGCCATAATTGGTACCAATGGACTCAGAGGGTCAATGTATTTGGAAAAATATGATGGTTATGCTGAAGAAATATTAAAGAGTTTCAAGTTCGGACCACATGATGTCATGATCGTTATTTCTGTTAGCGGTATCAGGCCATTAATAGTAGAAATGGCACTGGGGGCTAAAGAACGGGGGTTGCCGGTCATTGCCATGGTTGCGCGGCAACACTGTGAAGCATCTAAGCCGGGACATCACAGTGGAAAGAAGCTAACCGATGTGGCGGATATTATTATCGATAGTCAGTGTCCTCCAGGCGATTGCGTAATAGAACTAGAAGGATTGGACTGGAAAACAGGCCCGGTGTCTACTGTAATGGGGGCTTTAATCACAAATATGATCCGTTGTGAGGTTGCGGAAAGATTAATAGCGAAAGGTATTAACTTGGTATTACTACCTAGCCACCAAGCAGTTGGTAACCCTGAAGTAGACAATCAACTAGACCGGTTTTATGAGTCATATCGTAAAAGTCTGGCTCACTTATATACGTGATGTAATTAATCTTTTTGTCGATTGTGGTATAGCTTGCGGCTGGTAGCATACAGAGTTTCTTTCTCTTCCTTGCTTAATCCATCGTAACCAACCACATTGATTTTATCGAGGATTTGATCTACTTCCTGCTGTAGCTTGGCGCGGCGGGTTTCTTTTTGATGCTGGATAGTCAAGCCGAATTCACTGACATACTTCCGAATAGAGAATCGGATATCCTTCCAGCGCCAAAAGTAACGTAGGTAGATAAAGCCGATGGCCACAGCGGAGAGATGAGTGATGTGACTGATATCAGATGTGGTATTCATGGACAGAATAAATTCCGTTGCCACCAAAAACATAACCAGATACTTCACCTTAATTGGAAAAAGGAAATACAGATATACAGTACGATTAGGGAACATCATACCAAATGCAAGTAATATGCCATATACTGCTCCGCTGGCCCCGGCAAGGGTATGATTGGCGTTGCTTAGATTTAACAATAGCCATACTAATCCAGCACCTACACCGGTTGTAAAATAATAACGCAAAAAAGCTTTCCGGCCCCATATTGATTCCAATTCCGAACCGAACATCCACAAGACGAACATGTTAAAAAATACGTGCAGAAAATCCTTATGGATGAATAGATAAGTGAAAGGTTGCCAAATTCTTGGCCATACCGCACTGGATGAGAGACCAAATAGGTCTACTACTGGATTGAAAAATGGTGTTGCGGGGTTTTGAGAAATTATTTTAAGCAGGAAAATAACAATATTTGCCCCGATCAGGATTTTAATCGCCGCTGTGAATATTCTTGGGCGAAAGGAAAAGTCTCCCTGTTCAGATTGAAATTGGTACTGCACTGCTAATTATAAGCAGGTAATTTTTTGTTTAGAAACAAATTCTTTGGATTAGTAAGAGGGCTCATTTTACTGTAAGGTGCTTCTGGTACTTTCAACTGCGGCATGGAATACAGGGAAACAGATAGATTTTTCCTGTTCTGATATTTAAGTATTTCATAGGCAGCACTGACAAAAACATCCCGTGGAAAGATTCCATTTATATTTGGAAATCCATATTTTTGTAATCCATATTTGATAAGCGTAGAACAACTGTTGGTGAATAAATTGAAATCTGCCCATTTTTCCGGTTTTTTTGGGTTTACCGGTGTATTATGAATCATTTCAAGAAATCGATCGAAAATGGAACGCATCTGAGAACCATTAATCCCTTCTACACGTAACACATGGATCGTGCGCATGAAATTCCGACCGAACTTATCGTAGTAAGCAGTACCATCATCTAAAATTTCGAATAACCCCGTGTTAGGGGACGATGCAAACTCCCCAAGGGCGGGACGATAAAAGTACTCTTCAATCGATATTACTTCATTCTCATTGATTAGATGAGAATAATTATAAATTCTGCCATTTACACATATTGCGCTATGACCAAACAAAGAAGGCCAATATTTCACTAATCGTTCATTATAATAAAGTTCCATAAAATCAACATTAGCCAGTGGTATATCCGGCCAGATAATTACAATAGGCTCTCCATTTTCATAATCTTTCTGTGGAAGCAAGCGAGCACAAACATTTTGCCCGGCCCAATGTTTGATATAACCATCCCAAATACGATTCTCTTCTAGAACATGACTACCGTCACTTCTCAAAAGAAAATTATTGGCTTCATCGGTAGTTAATATTCCAGTATATACCGTATTACTCATGCAGTTACCAGGGCCTTTAATACGCTAAGTGATTTCAGTTCCTTTAAACCATCAAAGTGGTAATACAAACAAGTATTGATATACTGACTGATTACTTTACGATCCTTCGCAGAAACAGATAATTCGCTTAATTCGGACTGGAAACCAGTATCTAATAGGTTGCCAGATATTAAAAATGATAATATTTGCGCACTATTTGGACCCTTAGTGGGGTCAGGTAACACTAAACCGGTAAACTCCCTGTTATCCAAATCCGGTTTAAAACCAAGTAGTGTTAACAATTTTATTTGATAATACCAGTACACCAGATTTAATTGCTCTGCTCTAGTATCAATTGTATGCAGTATATTCAGTAACTCGATGAATAATTCGCTGTGCGGATCATAATCTGTTATTGTTTTTTCTGTTAACTCTACAACGGCCATACCATAAGCAATACGCTTTAAATCTCTATGAATATTTTTATAGGTGGTTGCGAAATTGGCCTTGCTTACTGTTTGCATATCGCGGCGTTCATTATAATAAAACACCAGATCAAGATGACTCATTGGTTCATAGAAAGCAGTCTGGGGTGATTTTTTACGCTTCGCGCCACGAACCATAAAACTTATTTTCCCCATTTCTTGCGTGAAACAGCGCGCAATAATACTTGTATCGCTATAAGAAAAACGTCTTAAAACCACCGCCGGCGAGTGAACAATCATGTTTAGAGCTTAATATGCTTTTGAAAAAACAACTTCGTGCTGCGCTTCTTTACCAGAATAAATACAAGTCAGACCAGAGGGATCACTATCAAAAGGAATGCAGCGGATGGTGGCTTTGGTCTCATTCTTTATAGCATCTTCTGTCTCAGGAGTGCCGTCCCAACCACAACGAATGTAGCCACCATTATTTGAAATTATTTTTTTGAAATCACCATAATTATCTACGCTATTTGTATTGGCATGTTGGAAATCTTTCGCTTGCTGTAGCAGTGACGATTGTATTTCGGCTAACATTCTTGGTATAATATTTATCAATTCCTTTACTTGAACGGCCTGCTTTTCACCATTGTCGCGACGCACCAGGAGCACCTGTTCATCTGACATATCTCGCACACCAACTTCTAAACGGATCGGGACACCTTTCATCTCCCATTCATTAAACTTAAACCCTGGTGAATTATTACTCCAATCAACTTCCATACGCACGCCTTGGTCTATTAAGTCGCCTAAAAAAATGTCCACATATTCCTTTATTTTCACCTGGTCTTCCTCACTCCTTACAATTGGTATCACCACTGTCTGTATTGGTGCAATTTTTGGCGGTATCCGTAAACCTTTATCATCCCCATGTACCATCACAACACAACCGACCAATCTGGTGCTCACGCCCCAACTGGTAGCATATACATACTTTTCCTGATTATTCCGATCTTGAAAGGTCACATCAAAAGCCTTCGCAAAATTCTGTCCCAAATTATGCGAAGTGCCGGCCTGGAGCGCGCGTTTATCTCCCATCATCGCCTCAATGGAATAGGTTTTATCAGCACCAGCAAATTTTTCCGATTCGGTCTTTAATCCGGTTAACACTGGCATTGCAAGATAGTCTTCCGCTAACTGTCTATATATTTCTAAAATCTTCAGGGTCTCTTGCTCTGCTTCATCGGCTGTTTCATGGGCTGTATGCCCTTCCTGCCATAGGAACTCTGTCGTCCGTAAAAACAATCTCGTACGCATTTCCCAACGAACAACATTTGCCCATTGATTAATCAATAGTGGAAGGTCACGATAAGACTGAATCCATTTTTTATACATCGACCAGATTACTGTTTCAGACGTGGGCCGAACAATTACTTCTTCCTCAAGTTTGGAATCCGGATCAACTTCTAAATCTTTTCCATCAGCGGTGATACGCAGTCGGTGGTGAGTCACCACCGCGCATTCTTTGGCGAAACCTTGAACGTGCTCCGCTTCCCTAGCAAAGAATGATTTAGGTATAAAGAGCGGGAAATAGGCATTCACATGACCTGTGGCTTTCAGCATGGCATCCAGCGGTCCTTTGATATTCTCCCACAATGCATATCCATAGGGCCTGATGACCATTGTACCTTTCACGGGGCCATAATCAGCCAAACCGGCTTTAATAATTACATCAGTATACCAGGCTGCATAATCTTTACTTTGGGGTGTAACGCCTTTGGACATATTATAATTATAATGATTAATTACGAGGAAATTAGCGGGCTTCCTTAGGTCATTCAATAGAAACATTATTAATCACCCATTTTCTCAATCTAATAATCATACTATTTTCCTATGGTAAATCAAATGAAGAACGTAGCTCTTGTAAAACAGTTATATATTGTATTTTCAGTTATTTTCATGACCAGTTGTAATCAACCCAAGGTAACCGTATTTAGTAATTGTGTCATACCTTCTTACCCAGCAGCAAATTCAATTGCCTGCGCTGATGGGAAAATCACATCTATTGGTAAAGATTTGACCGGTGATATAATGATCGACCTAGAAAAGGGTGTGGTGTATCCGGGCTTTATGGATGCCCATATACACCTAGTTGGATATGGTAACGCCATGGAAATACTTGACCTAGTGGGAACCGAAAGTGCGGCAGAAATCACCAACATGGTTGCCCAAGTATATGATGGCTCTGAGCGGTGGATAGAAGGCCGCGGCTGGGATCAAAATGACTGGGAAGCAATACAATTTCCCACCAAGGAGCAACTCGATAAGGTAGCAGACGATCAACCGGTCTATTTGCATAGAATTGATGGACACGCTATCTGGGTGAATTCAAATGTTTTATCCATATGCGGTATAGACCGTAATACAGCGGATCCTATAGGCGGTAAAATTCTCCGTGACAGCAGTGGCAATCCAACCGGAGTATTTATTGATAATGCCATGGATTTGATTAAAATGTTTGTTCCTGATAATAGTAAAAATGATAAACGGCGACAAATAATAAACGCTGTCAGAAAATTGAATCAATTTGGATTGACCGCAATTCATGATGCTGGAACAGATATAGAAACAGTTCAAATACTGAAAGAATTAATTGCACAAGAACAATTGACTATCCGCGTCAACGCCATGTTGAATAACAACTCTGAGGATTATCAGGAATTTTTAAGCAAAGGTCCAGATATCACTGACAAATTTTTATCTGTCCGTACTGTAAAAATATATTTTGATGGGGCCATGGGTTCCCGCGGCGCGGCGTTACTAGAACCATATGCAGATGATCCAAAAAACATCGGACTTAATTTAACAGATGAGAGAAAAATAACTGAGAAGGTAAACCAATTCAATGCAGCGGGATTTCAAGTTGCAATCCATTGTATTGGCGATCGAGCGAACCGACTGACTCTTGATATATTTGAAGGGGCCGGTGCCCACAATGCCAGAAACAGAATTGAACATGCGCAGATCATCCACAGCGATGATCTGACCCGTTTTTTTGATTTGGGCGTTATCCCATCTATGCAAGCAACACATTGTACCAGCGACATGTACTGGATAGATGAACGATTGGGTAACGAACGCATTCATGAAGCATATGCTTGGCAATCGCTATTGCAAACAGGTAGCGTTATTCCCGGCGGTTCCGATGCGCCAGTGGAAATTCCAAATCCACTATTGGGTATACATGCAGCAGTAACCAGGCAAGACACCAGCGGATGGCCTGCTGGGGGGTGGCAGCCAAATGAACGAATGACAGTAGACCAGGCACTGGCCTCCATTACCAATTGGGCCGCATACAGTATGTTTGCCGAATCCTACCTTGGAAAAATAGAGCCGGGATATATGGCCGACTTCACGGTCCTATCCCAGGATCTGAGTACAATCGATCCGGCGTTAATTCCCAACGTTACCGTTCATTTTACAATTGTAAATGGTAAAGTGGTTTACAGACGATGATCAGTAAAACTGACATCAAACAACTGTCCTGGCTGTCTACCAAAAAAGGTCGTAATGAATCCGATCTATATTTGATTGAAGGATTGCGCATCATTCGATCCGCTTTGCGTGCCCAGGCACCAATCAACAGAATATTTGTCACCGCTAGATTCCAGGAATCTATCGATTATCAATCAATGTCTAACCGGTTTAACAAGGTGCTGAAACCAGAGCTCATAGATGAAAAAACTATGAAGCAGATCACACAAACAGTGACTCCATCGGGAATTCTAGCTGTTTGTTCATTGCCTAAGATAATGGAATTACCTTCGACCTTGGCATCTAATTGGCTCTATTTAGACAAAATCGCTGACCCCGGCAACCTTGGCACATTGTTACGATCTGCAGCATGGTTCGGCACAACACAGGTAGCGTTGTCATCAAATTGCGCTGACCCTTTCAATCCAAAAGTGATACGTAGCGGTATGGGCGCACATTTTTTTTTACAAATGGTGACAAATTGCGATCTACATCAATTCAAAAGTTCAGATCATTCAATCATTGGTGCTGATCACAGAGGAATGCCTATTGTCAATTTTAATCACAGCGTTAAGGACTGGGTGTTGGTTATCGGCAGCGAAGCACATGGTATATCAAAAGAAAATAGTAACCATATCGAGTATTCCTTATCCATACCTGCAAAAGGATCCGGCAATTCGCTAAATGCTGCAGTCGCAGGCAGTATAATGCTATATTGCTTAAATAATCTGTAATTAGGAACCTAATTGAACTTCTTTCCTTTCAGGACCAATAACCGTAATTTTTCGAAAATGGATAGACAAGAACAGGATAAACCTGGGTCTGAACTGACAAATGAACCAAACTGTCTCAGTCAAACTAGCATTTGGAGTGGTCATTTTTTCTGTGCTCTCCTCGCTGGCGATAGCGTCAATAATCGCCGCGGCAGGCACCGTACAATCAAACGAGCATAACCAAAACTTCTATAATTATACCGCCTTGTTTGTCGGGCAGGGCTTCATGGTTGTCCCCCTATTACTATTTTTAATCAGTAGAAAAGAACCGATTCTTAGCAGGCTTCGTATCCGGGCAATAAGCTCTCCAGTTGTCCTTAGCGTATTACTTATATCTTTGGGCTTGATACCCTTAGTGGATGAGATGGATCGCATCCTGGCATACGCATTTGGACACGAACAAGTATTGGCTGAACTATCAGATGTTCTGATCATAGACTCGACACTTATTGGCCTATTATTGGCATTAACTGTGGTTATATTAGCACCGCTGGGTGAAGAGATACTTTTTCGGGGTTTTTTACAAAAACTGCTGGAAGAATCATGGCAAGATATCACCCGTGCTGTATTGATAACCAGCCTATTTTTTGCATTCATACATATGAATCCAGTGTGGATTATACAAATCTATTTCTTAGGGGTAATCCTTGGCTATCTGGCCTGGAGAACAGGTTCAATATTAACTAGTCTAATCCTGCATAGCTTAAATAACGGTACGGCCCTAATCCTTACAAATTATTCGGATACAATTGAACCGTATTATTTATGGAATAATCATGTATCACCGATTTTTATTGCCTTGGCTGCTATCAGCTTATGGGCTGGTTTTACACGCTTAAATAAAGTTACTGAGGTAATAGTATGAGACAGAAAATGATCAGCAATGAAATTATTATCCTGCGGGACACTTTTCGCCGTCTCTTAAGACGCAAGGCAAATACCAATTTGATCAAGCTGATAGAAAAAACGCACCCTGCTGATATGGCCTTGCTGTTCCGATTCTTTAGGGAAATCGAACAAAACGAACTATTCACAATCATGCGGCCTGGTGAACACACCGGTGAATTTTTAGGTGAACTTGATGAATCGATTATCAAACGACTAATTGAAAATGAAGCGCCGCAACATGTGGCAGACCTAATAGAATTCACCAGCTCAAATGACCAGGCTTCTATACTTGGTGTGATTGATGAAAAAGCAGCTCAGGCCATTCTGGAGTTATTGAAAAGTGAAGAACAAGAAGAAGTCGAAGAGATTATGGGGTACCCGGAAGACAGTGCCGGTACACTTATGTACACTGATGTATTTACGCTGTATGAAAATACTGTAGCAAAGGAGGCAATCAACGCACTGCAGGATCACGAATCTTCAGAGATGGTATTTTACCTCTATGTCATTGATGATGATGAAAGGTTGGTTGGTGTCATTTCTTTGCGGGATCTGGTGACGACACCGCCAGATACCAGACTAAAGGATATCATGATCAGGTCCCTGCAAACTGTACGACCGGAAACTGACCAGGAAGAGGTTGCCAGAATTGTTTCTCAATATAATTATTTAGCTGTTCCTGTTATCGATCAAGAAGGTCAATTGCTTGGTATAGTTACCGTGGATGAAATTGTGGATGTCATCCGAGAAGAAGCAACCGAGGATTTCTTACAAATGGCTGGCGCCGGTAAGGACAGGGAAATTCTCATGAAATCTTCATGGGACAATGCCCGCAGCCGTTTGCCCTGGCTCTTTGCTAGTTGGGTCGGTGGTGTTTGCGCCGCAGCGATAATCGGTATCTTTGATAATACCTTGCAAAGCACACTGGCGCTGGCTGCATTTATACCGGTGGTAATTGGAATGGGTGGTAATATAGGGACACAAACATCAACATTGGTCGTTCGCGGTTTAGCTACCGGCAGGGTAAATGTGGGCAACAACATCAACATTATTTTCAAGGAAATCCGTGTCGGTCTAATACTAGGTATTCTATATGGTTTATTATTAGGATTGTTCGCTATAATGCGTTTTGTGGATATTTCACCATACTTGGGGCTTGTAGTTGGTTTAGGGATCGCTTGTTCAATGCTTATAGCTACTGCATTTGGATCTTTTGTGCCATTACTATTGCACCGTATGGACATCGATCCCGCTATTGCAACCGGCCCTTTTGTTACAACAAGTATCGATATACTTGGTGTAACGCTCTATTTTGTCATAGCAAAGATATTTCTGCCGGTTTAACGTGGCCCTTACTTACCTTTTTTGGGGAAGTGTCTGCGTATACCTCCTGTTCACACTGTTCTTTACTACCGGTTTACACCGCTTAAGAAATAACAGCACCCCTAAATACCTTCCTGGGGTATCCGTCGTGATAGCAGTGCGAAATGAAGCTGATACACTACAGGAACTGCTCAATGATCTAGCACAGCAAGATTACCCAAAGGACAAGCTGGATATTACTATAGTAAGTGATCGCTCCACGGATAGAACCTGGAATATTATTCAAGACTATTCGCAACTGTACTCCACTGTACAGGGGATAAAAGTCGAAAATACCGATCCCCAGATGACACCTAAGAAACGCGCATTAACGCGCGGCATTGAAAAAACAAACGGTGAGGTAATCATTTCAACCGATGGTGACTGCAGCGTGCCTATTGGATGGATACGCAGTATGGTAGAGGCCTTTGATGATGATACAGGTATAGTGGTTGGCAGATCCACAATCGACACCACGAAACCTTCTTTCCTGCAATACTATCAGGGACTTGATTTTTTGGGCATTACGGCAGCAAATGCCGGCGTTATCGGTTGGGGGCAAGGTTGGTCCGGCTCCGGACAAAATATTGCCTACCGCAGAAAAGCATTTGAACATGTAAATGGTTTTCACCCTGTGGCACAAAAACGGTCCGGAGACGATATGTATCTGGTACAATCCATATCCAAAGACTTCGGCATAAAGTTTAATACGGATCCAGCCAGTTTTGTTATTACACAACCAATAAATACTGTAAAAGAATTCATCAATCAACGCACGCGCTGGTCATCAAATTCACGTTCATTATGGCAAACAAATATATTCTTCCTTTTCTTTTTAGTAATAGCATTTATTTGTAACAGCGTATTACTGATCGGCTGGTTTATTAAAGAAACGGTTTTTATAATGCCTTTATTGTTCATTATTAAAATGATTAGTGATGGTTTAGTACTTTTTACGGGTTCAGCCAAGCTGAATATTCCAATTCGCACAAAGGATTACCTGATCTGGAGCCTACTGCAGCCGCTTTATATACCTTATATTGGTATTATGGGCCTTACAGGTCAGTTCCGATGGAAGGAATGACTGGCAGGATGATTGTTAAAGCTATTTTGATTTTTCTTCTGGCCAGTAGTATTTATCTGCAGGGTCAGGAATACAAAATAACGCTCTGGTCATTTCCTATCGTTGCGGTAGAAATGAAGTCTGAAGCGCCCGGTAAGATCACCTTTAATACTGAATCTATTGGTATTTTGGATTATATCTGGCCTCATGATAACAACTATACCACACATTATGATACAACAAATTTTGGATTACGCCATTTTTCCAAAAAGATCAAACAGGGCAGCTTCAAGCAGAAACTATCTTGTGATTTTAACCGTAATGATAGTACACTGACTTACAACGACAATACTGTACATGTGTCTGACTCTGTCCAAACAATTTTTACTCTGCTGGCACGTATTACTGTTGATTCGCTTGAATATATCGACACAAAGTGGTTCCCAATGGATCATGAAGGTTGTTCATATAGGGGGCGTTTCTTGTGGTCTGATACGGTAACTGTAAAGGTTATGGATAAAGATATTCTTTGCGATCATTTCCGGCTGGATCTTATTCCAAATAAGGATAATGAGTGTTTGCTTGAAAAATCCGATTATTTTATGAAAAATATAGTTGCAGAAAATACAGTTAGACAATTATGGGTGGAAAAAAACAATAATAAACGTATTATTAAAGCATCAGCCAAGGTGTACGGCTTAACGCTGGAGGCCATTATTCAAGATGAGTGAAAAAAAATCATTCTTTAAGCATTACAAATTTCAAATTCTGCTTTGGGTATTAATTGGCGCAAGTGTGGCTGTTGCACTGCAATACGGTGTAGATGAAAAAATTGTGGTTTTCACCACGCTGGTCCTGGGAATATTTACACAAGTATTTGCTGGATTGGGTGCCTTGATTGCCATGATCCCGATCATTGGACCCATATTGATTAAAGTAGTAACCATACCGATCTTCTGGATAATCAACGCCCTAGGTCATGGGGTCAGCATCGTAGCAATCAAAAAAGGGTATACGAATGAATTGGTCAAATCACGCGTGCTGACTATTGCCCTGTTGATCGGTATTGTCCTGGGGTACATCATGGGTAACTTAATACCGTTGCAATAGGGTAGAGACACAATCATGAATATCCTTATTGTGCAAGGACCCAATCTCAATCTGGTTGGCTTGCGATCAGCAAAAATCGGGGAGCAGATAACGCTGGATAAAATAAATCGCAGTCTGCGCCAGCAGGCCAACAAACGCCCGGAAGAATTAACTCTGAAAATTCTACAGACACATAAGATCGAAAAGGCCATGACCACCATACACCGTAATCGTAACTGGGCACAGGGTATCATTCTGGCCCCCATGGCATGGGCCCGCTACGAATATGCGCTGCGGGACTGCCTGGATACCGTTGATCCACCAACAATTGAAGTATTCTTATCAAAGCAGTACGAATCAGAGGAAGACGAAGTTACATCTATCCTATCCGCAGTTTGCTTGGATTCAATGAGCGGACATCCGCTAACCATATTTACCGATGCGCTGGATAGGCTTGTTAATCATTTAACTGAATGATCCGTTTTCCCTTTCTTCATTTACTGGTTCTCCTTACCCTGTTTACCGGTTGCAGTGTACCGCCTGACTCATCACCATCCGGATCACCTAAAACACGTTCCATCGGTACGGCAGGAAATGTATCAATTTTGACATTTTCAGAAGACAAATTTTACGCTACAGTTACGATACCACACGGTTCACAATCAATAGAACCAATTTTTAAAAAGTTGATGACAGATGATAATACTGATGTATTGGACCAGTATTTAGATGGTACAGTTAATGAGAATATTGCACCGGAAATCAAAGATGTAATCATTGCATCATTACCTGATGGTGCGTTGGATTATCGGGTCACAGGGTTCACAACAACTCCGGGTTCTAGTATTTTACAATTGGCATTAGACCGCAATCTCATTGAGACAATTGTATTGCCTATAATTAAGAAATATACCTATCCCGGTGCCGTACCCATTCTGCCATTGTTCTCCGTTTCAACTACGCCACCGGTCCTTAACAGTCTAAAAAGTTTAAAACTACTTTTACCGTGTGAAAACGTACCCGTACCCGAACAACAGTTACTCTTGCCTAATGCACCACGGGCCTACAGGCACGGCACGCACAGGGGCATTGATTTCTATGTTAACTGGGGGACGCCTGTCCGAGCAGTAGCCGACGGTGTAATAACTCGTGCGGAACACGGTTATCAAGAAATGTCAGCAGATTTCAGGCTAGATGTTTTGGGTGATGCAAAAATACTGGGACGCACCCCCTCCGATGTTTTTGAACATCTGCTGTTGGGACAAGCAGTATACATTGATCATGGTTTTGATCTGGTGCCCGGTTATCGTGCGGTCACCATATATGCGCATATGTCGCATATAAATTCCGGCATTACTGTTGGATCAACCGTGCGCCGCGGTGAGGTCATAGGCCGATCCGGGAATACAGGAACCAAGGATAGCACCCTTAAGAAAAAAACAGGTGCCCACTTACACTGGGAAATGATCTTACAAAATAAGGGCGGTGAATATTATCTGGGCCAGGGCGAGCAATATGAGGTGCTATATCCGTTTTTAACTGATTTATTCACTAATAGCTAGTTACTAATCAAGGGTCAGATCTTTTCGAACCTGAATATCATATCTGAGCGCCAATCGATTTAAAATCACCTTTTCTATAAGCATGGAGTCTATTTTCATTTCCTGGGCAACATAACGCTTGTAAAGTAGTTTTTCCTGCTTTAATTGCACCCTTTGGAGCGTTTTTTGTTTATCAAATTGATCATTTATATCGTACCACATTATGGCACCATACCTACGTAATAAATCTTTTAACGTGTTATAGAGAAAATAAGCTTTCACAAAATTTGATTGTTTGAATTTGCCGTGCTGCTGCGCTTGTTCTATGAACCAATCGATAGTTAACATTTGATCCTTTATTCTTGCCAGAGGTGCTCCGTAACCTGTTTCATGCAGGCGCAGTAAAGATACTCCATCAGGTACAACAAACAAGTCTGCCGCCTCAGCATGTTGCCACAGAGTATCTATATTGTCAATAAATAATTCGATATCAAACATCTCGAACCATTCTTCAGCATAGGAATCCGTATAATAATCCAACAATTGATATTTGCCGTTCATAATCTCTTTGTGTAAGGATTTTTTTCTATTGGTATCTACAGATGATGAACCCTGTTTCCGTTCTACAATATTTAATACATGATAGCCAAATTTTGTTTCCAGCGGACCGTAAATGTCTCCCGGTTTAGATTGCCAGATTATATCATTAATCTCTTTAGGTAGCTTTCCATAACGTAATGGCCCCATGATAGCATTCTCAATTTTAACGACTGGATGATCCGCATAAATACTAACAGCCTCATTGAATGTGAGGTTATTAGAATCAATACGGTTACGAATAATTGACGCCCGATCATACGCTTGTTTCCGAGAACGATCATGATTTGATGATATGGTCAAGCGATGGGTTACAACAATATCCTGAATAACATATTTCACTGATTCTGATCTATAAATAAAATCTAACACACTATCGCTTACCGAAAAATTCTTCACAAGATGATCTAACACTTGCTTCAGCATTTCATCGTTTAAAAGCTTTTTGGTTTCATTATTTATTTTCTTATCTAGAATCAATTCTTGCACATAATCATAAACTATTTTTCTTGCGGCCAATTTTTGTATTGTTGTCAGTTTTTCATCATTTGATAACTTTTTATACTTACTCTTATTAATATGTTTAATTACATCTGATCTATTAACTGATCCACCGCGGTAGGTGGCCACGTCACCATCATTACTCCTTTTGCTGCAGCTTGAATAAATAAGGCCAAAGATTGCAATAATTATGAATGTGAATTGTTTATTCATCTTACAATAAAAAAGGGCGACTCTAAATTAATAAAGTCGCCCTTTTTACAGTACAGGTTTAGGCTATTATTTCAACAGCATCATCTTACCGGTCTTGATTTGACCAGCAACATCAACTTGATAGAAATAAACACCCGAAGCAACATTGAAACCATTGTTGGTTAACCCATTCCAGCGTATGGAATGTGCACCTGGAATCATATTGCCATTATGCAAGGTGGCGATTTCCTCACCCAGGATCGAATAAACTTTAACAGTTACATCGCTTGCCATACCCAGCGTGAACATGATATTCGTGCTTGGGTTAAATGGGTTTGGATAATTGCCTTTCAGACTGAATCTGTCTGGAGTATTGATAACATCATCATCAACACTTAAAATACCAGCAGCCCAGTCCATCATACCTTTAACTAAACCACCAGGCGAATCACCATAATAGTCCTCAGGACCAATCCAATGTGAATAGGAAACACCACCGGTGTCATCGTAGACACGGGCATAAAGGCTCATCTGATCAAATGCGATCAAACCACCTTTACTACCACTACCGGCTTGCGAATAAACGGCAACAGCTACGAGTTCAGCATCTGCCGCCGGGTTGCCCAAGGAATCAATACCACCATAGTAACCATTGTATGGGGTCATACCTCCAGCATGGGGTGTAATACCATCCAGCCAGTTACTATGACCGGGATCATACTGTGGATCATAGTCCAACACAGAACTCGCATAGGTGTACGTTGTATCCCATGCTGACGTGTCAGCTGCGCTTGAATCTACAAGCATGGTAACCACATTTGAATCTAGGTAGTCTGCCATGACAGCACCTAGCGGATCATCTGCGTTTGGTACCAGCCTGGATATTGCACTACTTGAACCATTAATATCCGAAAGAACCGTACCTACTCCAAGCGTATGTCCAAAATCGGCAGAAGTTAGTGCAATCGTCGCAGCCCAACCATGTCTTACACCTAACCATTCATCACCTTCAGCAATCCAGGTTTTATTCCCTTCCGCATACCAAGGCTTTGCAAATTCATCAGCGACGAAATCTGGGCCTTCAGAAGCGCGTTCAAAGACTACGCTATAATTACTTAGCAAATCAGCAGTTAGGTTTCCATAACTAGCTGACCAGTAATCAAATGGATTCTGGCCCCAACCATAATACAAGTATGGTTCATAGAGCGGATTTCCATAAAGAGGACCACCGTTGCCAAACAACAATGGTGCTCCAGCGGTCGCCTGAAAAATATAATAGCTTTTCATCGCCGTCATTGTTGAAAGACCACTATTATCAATGGCTGTTACTTGATAATAAACCATTGCATCAGGTGGCTGCCCAGGAAAGTCACCTGACCAAGTGCCGTCTTCAGCAGTTCCATCTGTTAATGTCAAGCTTACAGTTCCTACTTCAGCTGTCAATGAATCCACCTGATAGGTAATAGTTACAGCTGCAACACCAACGGTTCCTTCACCACTAGGGTCATCATCCGTAACTACTGCTGCAAAGGGTCTCGGATCATTTGAAACCGTAGTTGGAAGCGCGGTCATAGATTGGATAATCGGACCACGATCACTGGTCAATTCAACAGCAATCTGTGCATTGACCATCCAGTGACGAATGTGCCAGCCACCGTTACCTGAGGTTCCACCACAACCATTATAGAACTTCGCAAAGATCCATGGTTCAACGACTCCATCGGCCGCGTCATAGTAAAAACCAGTAGGCTCGTCATCACCACCACCAGCGCCGGAATATTGGAACATAATTCCAATCCATTCATTTGCCGCAAATTCTGGCTCAGAGCCCCAGTCTATTGTATTTATCCAGTTACTAGCTTGTTCTGGATTAGCAGTTGGATTCAATGTGACACTACTAAAACCATCTGGCCACGCCAAACCCATTGTAGGTGTTCCTGCCGGACCAGTTCCAGCAGTAGTTCCTAGCGGATCTTGTGACCCGGCTACTACTGCATCACCCGGATCACAGATTCCTGCCGTTCCTCCAGCTGAATAGGTTGTCCCTTCAATTTGCATAAAGCCAGTAGTGGCGTCCATATCATAACCACCGATCCAACCAGCACCATCTACGGCACTTGCTGGATATGTACCGCCATCGCTAGTGGATGGATAGGAAATCCTATGCAATGATAAAGTTAGCTGCTGATCTCCTGTGCCCCATTGATAGATAGGGACGTTCACACCTCTTATGATTCCGTCTGCAGGCATTTTATACATTACCAACATTGCATCACCAGGGCTTTGAATAAATTGCCCATTCCAGGCACCATCTGCTGGGATATAGACCAGCGTATCATTGGTACCGCGGCCGAAGCCATATGACATGCGTGCACGCATAGCATCATTTTCGGTGAGAACAACATCATAGTCGACTTCTGATCCAATAACATACAAATCTGATCCAACATTAGGTATGGATCGAAGTGTAGTCATGTCCTTAGTGGGGCCATTGTATTGGGCAGGGGAACTTTTATCTCCCGCCATCAAAGGCCACATAAGGACGAGCATCAGGCCAACTGTTATTAACTTGTTACTCATATTAACTCCTTATTTTTCTCTTTCTTGCAAGAAAGACGATAACGGAAAAAATTAATTCCGTTACTTTTCGTCTTTATGTTTTCCCGAATTTTAGAAAGCGACCGTTAAGGTCAACCAACTAACTCCATCGAAAAACTTCGCTGTACGGTAGGCATAATCTACCGAAAATCCAAGTCCTGTTAATTTTGCCAAGTCCAAACCAAAACCAAGGGTTGGACCCCAAATAAATTCTTCGCTGCCAGACTCTAAACCACTTTCATCGTCCTCATCATCAGCAGTGTTTTCCAAGCCATCAACACCATACGGTTCTGGGTCATAACCCATACTGAGCCCACCCCGCAATGATAACATATCCATTACCAAGAACTCTGCACCAAAACGATATTCATCAAAGGAAAAATTATTATTCAAAAACGACACAGCTATGGTCCCTGTTGATGGGCCTAGATTCACCCCATACGAAATACCCAGCTCTAGGGTGGTGGGCATTTCAAATTCCTGTAAAAATATACGACGCGGTTCTGTGTTTGTCCCTGGCTCCGCGTCTTCCGGTGTATGGAATTCTTCTAAGTCAGCACCACTAAATATCATATTCAAACCCAAATTCTTCAATGAAGCACCTAAACTGAATCCATTGTCTGCTTTATACTGTACACCGGCATCAATAACT
>Ga0208568_1000085_pt1 | contig 44381 bp, 40 predicted proteins | sample DeeseametaMP2969_FD_184165 | JGI IMG/M metagenome (GOLD analysis project Ga0208568, IMG submission 184165) | Marine microbial communities from the Deep Atlantic Ocean - MP2969 (SPAdes) | ecosystem: Environmental > Aquatic > Marine > Oceanic | place: South of Funchal, North Atlantic Ocean... | reverse complement strand
TCGAAGTTCTCTGTCATAATTATTTATATAGATTTGTATTCAAATTTAACACCCTACTTTAAATAAATCATTTTGCGACTATAAACAACCGGAAAATAATCATCAATCTGTGCTTGAATTGTCATGAAATATATTCCGCTGGAATAATTTTCTCCATTCCAAGAGTAACTGTACAATCCCTTACCCATTTGACTTTCTTCAAAAAAGAGATGAATGATACGGCCAACAGCATCATTTATATATAGACTTACAATTGCAGGCTGTAGTAAATCAAAAGAAATGGTGGTCTCAGCATTAAAGGGATTGGGATAATTCTGATATAATGCAAAGATTTCCGGTATCAACAACTTAGCTGATCCAAACCGGGTTAGATCATTTGGTGCACCAAGTGTGGAAAATGAATACGTCTTCCAGCGTTGGTGATCCGGTATGCGACCTTCGGTTATTTGCCGTTCTGTAAAAATTGCCCTGGTATCAATCAATTGCCAATTACCAAACTCATCCATCTCTTTCAAATCCAGCCACATAAATAGCTGATCAGTATTCCACGTAAATGCTGAGTCGATGAATACAGGTTCGAAACTAAGCGCTGGTGTGAATTCCCAAGCTAAATAATCATCAATGAATAAACCCAATACATGTGTCTCAGTGACATTACCGTGGACTTCAACGGCAATCTGTTGACTTTCTGGTCTATTTACAATTTCATTTAAACAAAATTGAGCTACTGGTATGGATACAATAAGCGGAGGAGCAGTCAATGAATCTGCCAACATGAAGAACTGATTATCGATGGTCAGACCATAACCGTACGCTTCTTGGGGAAAAGGCAATATCTGCTGAAGGGCACCATTTATCACTAACTCAATTTTTTCCATACTATCATCCAATTCCACATCAATGATTTCTGCATCTGCGTATGTCTGCTGGTCAAGGATAAATTCATTCTGACCATCCCGTAAAACAATTGTTTGGACCATCTCTGCATCGATAATGCCAAGTCTGATAAAACTGATCCCGTCTGTATTCACCCAGGATCCTAAGGGCAATACTGGGTGGGAAACATTGAGAATTTTCGTTTCCTGATGCAATAAATCTTGTGCCGTGAATAGGCGGAGCATTATACGATCGGTAAATTTTATTGCGTGATTTTTCCATTCCGCTGAAGTTAAAAGAAATTGATTTTTTACCGAAAATCCAACCCGTGCCATTACATCCTCAAGTTCAATACGTAAAGCGCTGATAGATTCATCAGAGAAAACACCTTCAAATTCACTAATACCATTAAAGCCTGCAAAGGAAATCCAAGATCTGGGTGCAGTATCTATCGGAAAAAGCATGGCCTGTATTATATCGACCTGATTGCTGTCCATCGTTGTCAATAGGCTGATTAATACATTATCAAGTATTTGACCATGAAATTGATCTATCGTTTTATGATCATAATTAGCTATCATTTCTTCAGATTGACTCAGTGTTGGCAGCGGACCATAATCAAGCACAGGTTTCGCGAAAGGAGGCGCATCGGCAACACTGGAGAACAATTCCCCAACGGTGGATTCTATTTCAACGCTGTAAAAATATGGCCTCGTTCCAACAACTTCTTGATCGAGATAGCGGTCTATTGCTGTATTAGTTTCAAAAACTAATATGGCATTTGAAAAAGAATCCTGGGTACGGTATAACCTCACCGATTGCACTTCTATCTGATCTGGCACTTCCCAAACTATCAATATAGAGCCATTACCACTATGAGCTTCAAGGTCAATTAATTGGTTATACACAATATCTTCAGCCCGAACGTGTGCGAAGACAAATAGTCCAAATAATACCGATAAATACGTAATTCTTTTCATGAGATTAACAACCCGGCGAGACCAAATTTGGAGGAATTATTAGCGGAAGGCAAGCAAATTCCGCCATAAGTGGTCTTATTATTTTATTAGGGTAATTTTCTGGCTCAAGGCTATTTGCCCTGCGGTAGACCTGACGATATAAATACCACTTGGCCGGGCAGTAGCATCCCAAATGAAGTGATGATCGCCAATATCCAATAACTCATTACAGATCGTAGTGATTCGCCGGCCATTGATATCAAATATATCTATTGTTACCAGAGATGCCCTTGCCATTGAGATCGAAAGGGTAACTGCTGGATTAAAAGGATTCGGATAAGCTGTATTTAATGAATAGGATGCTGGCCGTTGCGGGGGAATGGTTGACCCGCTATAATTATAGAAAATGGCCGACCAAATATTTACTAGACCATAGCCATAATCATTATTTGGCGTATCTGCCTGGGATGCGGTCATCATTAATGCTTCTCTTACTTCCATATTGGTCCATTGCGGATTTGCGCTTAACAAAACGGCGGCTACGCCGGCAACAAGAGGCGATGAAGCCGATGTGCCACTAAAAAATCTTGAATATCCACCTGATGGGTTTGCAGCTGCTACGCCCACACCCAGAGCACATACTTCCGGTTTGATGCGCCCATCATAGCTTGGCCCTCTAGAGCTAAAATAAGCAAGTAAACTATCCGCACTTACGGCACCTACGGCAATAACCGAATCTGCATCAGCTGGTGCACTAATATAATAACTCAGTGATTCACAGGGATCTTCAGGCGGTTCTTCATTGCCCCAATTCCCAGCAGAAGTAACACACGCCAATCCCAATCTTGCGGCAATATCAACACCAATAGTGGTGACAGCAGTATTGCCATCCATATCGCAATATGAATACCAATCTAAATACCCTAGGGATGAATTGACTACATCGGCACCATTTGCTTCACCCCATTCCAGCGCAGCTACATAATTATCTTCTTCCTGCTGAATTTCTTCAGCAACGATTTCAGTCTTCGCTAGTAAATATTCCGAACCAAAGGCAGGACCAATAAGTGTTCCGGGTACATAAGCACCCATGATAGATAGAACAGATGTACCGTGGTTATGCTGATTGTCATGTGTTTCCGAATCGGTTTCGTTGGCCGTGTTGTTATCGTCATTTATGAAATCCCACTGATCGATAACATGCAATGAATCGAAAGCTTCATGTGTAAGGTCAAATCCAGTATCGATAACTAAAATGCGAACACCCTGACCAAAATATCCAATATCATGAGCCAGGTCACAGTTCATCATTTCAATCTGTGTCTGTGCCAGCCCATAATCCATAAGCGAAAAATTTCGGTGTTCGTTGTGTGTCATATTATTGATTGTTTTATGTTTTCCTCTACGCATCTTTGCCACTGGTTGAATACGTTGAACAAAATTCATAGCTGCTATTGTTTGGATCTGCTCCATACTGGCAAATACAGATAATGCATTTAACCATTTTGACTCACGGTGTATTTCTGCACCAATAGATATGATACGGTTAATATATTCCTGGTGCACTGGCACATCATACCAGGTCACTGGTTCGGAGAACAATTTTTTTCGTCGTTCTAACGTTTTCGGATGCAAGGTTACATTTTGTTTTCTTGCGTCAACATTTGGTCCCTTATCCTTAAACATTATCCAAGCATGGATTTGATCATCCTCACGCACAGCTTCATTTAGTTTTTGGAAGTCCACATCAGCTGCAGCTGCAATACAGGCAGCCAAAAATGAAATGATAAAATATCTTCTCACTAATAAGCCATTATCAAGGCAACCAGTGGTCCGATATCATCGGCATTAACAAACCCATCTGCATTCATGTCTGCAATAGGTATAAGATTGGCAGGTATTGTGTTGCTAAATATCGCGTATTCAATTAATACCAGTAGATCATAAACATTCAGTATTTGATCCTGATAGAGATCACCCTTGAGAAATCTCTGATATCCGCTTATGGTAAAATCATCAAAATAAAACCCGTCTTCTTCTACAGATCCGTCAGATCTCAATATGAACCGAACACTCACCTCTGGTTCATAGGCATATGTTGAAAGATCAATAAACTCGTTTACCCATTCATCCTGATAACCATCATAACCAGGTTCACCGCTAGTTTGTACACCCTGTCCGTTACCGGTTGTTGTATAATTCCCACTTAATGAATGCCAAGATATACCATCAGTTGATTCCTGAAATTGAACAAAATCATGATTTGCTTCAATGTCCCATTTCGATTTAAAGGTTACATGAGGATGAGCCACACCTACGAAACTCAATGAATTGATCAATTGCGTAATACTTGTACCCCAATCACCAATATACTCGCCATTTGGACTATCCGTAATGCTGTACATGCCTTCTACTGCATCTTGAACTGTTCCCCAATTGTCATCATCAGTCCAAAATATCATACCATTCTCTCCACCATCTTGAAATATTACCTCCGGAGTTCCAAAAATAACTAATACACTATCCAACCGTGGTAAACTACTACTATCCTGAAGTGTAATTTCAAGCCCCGCTTTGGTGCCATTAATAGTGCCTGCTGGCACAGAAAGTAATATAGTCGTAGTATCCGTCATTCTTGATGGCAGTGATTGGATGGTCACTGATTCGTTATTAACCAGACTTACATCATTCAAAGGATTGATAATTATCGATACTGAACCATCAGAATCTGTAAGACCGCGGTTTTGAATCACCAATGATATTGCAACTGTATCTTCTAGTTCTGGAAACTGGTTATCTAGTAGTCTGTCAAATACGATGTAATCACTGCCAGCCACCAATGCAAAAACTTTATTACTATGTACCTGATCCTGACAAAGGGGCACCACCCGATCTTCTGATGGCCAGAAATTATCGGCATAGGAACCAACCTCGGGAGTATAGGATAGCAAACCTGCAGTACCATAAGTCCAATCAACTGCATCACCATTTACCCCATAACCAATTGTTTCCATACCCGTCCCAACTGCATAACCATTTTCACGTGTCATCTCAGCGCCAATCTCGCGCAATGTTGAAAGATCTGGCTCATCAGGAAGTGTGCCATCTCCCCAACTGTGAATAAGGACATTGGAATAGGAATGGTAATGGAGCACATTCTTGAATTGCCTTGCTAATATGAAATCACTGATTGCTTCTGTTTCAGGTTCTGAAAAAGCTGAAGTCCCTCGGTATATACCACTGCAAGGATTACCGGATGATCCTGAGTAATTTGGACCCCATTGGTAACCGTAATTTCGATTAAGGTCTACACCCTGGTCAGTGCCATCATTACAATTTGAATCATCTGGATTTGGTCGACGGTTTTTACGATGCATTCCACCCCCATTTGGTGCAATAGTTTCATTATAAGCATAACCATCAGGATTTATGAACGGGACAAACCACATTTCCCTATGGTCAATCAAAAATCCAGCGGTTACATCGGAACTGTAATTCTCACAAAGCCAGCGAACAAAATAAAATAAATTCATCATACTCAATGGCTCTCGGGCATGGGTAAGGCCTGTATATAATACTTCCGGCTCATCCTCATCAATGCCTGGATTATCTGATACCTTGAAGGCCCATATTGTTCGTCCCTCTATGCTTGCACCTATTGAATCTTTCTGGCTTACAAAACCGGGATACATACTACGCAGCGTATCCATCTGTGCCTCCGCTTGTAGTAAAGTATAGTTACCCAGCATAGACCCTAAGGGAAAGTCACGTTCAATACCTGGTATAGACCTGGCAACGAAATATTCCGTAAGATCATGCTGCAGCACATCAAACGGAATGCCTATTTCCAAGAGAGCTTGAGATTCTTCCATTGTTACCACGAGATCTAAAGATCCATCTTTATTTTTATGCACATGATCAAGCGGTATTCCCAAATTATTCAAAGACTGCAGTGTACTGGGATCTGCATGGAATACACGTATTTCCTGGTAAATATAATCTCCTGCTGATAATAGATGGATCGTAATGATAAAATAGACTGGTATAGTGCGGATGATTTTCATTCAGGGAAAATATAACATTGAAATTTTCACAACAAAAGGAGTACCCAAAAAAGTAATGCTTTAATTGTTTTTTTATTCTTTATGTAATCAACAGTTGTCTTTTAACCATTTCGTTGTTACCGACTTCGGCCGCATAATGGGGATGCCCAGAGCACGGTTGATAACGATTTGACTAATTATTCCCATGGACCGGGAAATACTGAATAAAACAGTGTAATAACTGAATTCTCTGAGACCATAATGATAAAGTAATGCGCCAGAAGCCGCGTCAACATTCGGCCATGGATTTTTGGCTTTGCCATGCTTTTTCAATACCTCCGGGACTACATCAAAGAGCGTTTCAACTATATGAAATACATCGTCATTTTCTATATGTTCTTTACCAAAATTCATGAAAGCAGTGAATCGCGGATCAGGACAGCGCAATACGGCATGACCATAGCCAGGAATAACTCTTCCGTTTTTTAACCGATCCCAGCAAAACTGCTCCAATTCATTGCGGGAAGGAGCCCCGCCAAACTTATCTCTGATCTCAAGAACAAATTTCAAACATTCCTGATTTGCCAATCCATGCAGCGGTCCAGCCAATGCGTTTAATCCACCAGATACAGCATAATATAAATCAGAGAGAGTTGAACCAATGGTTAAAGATGTAAATGCGCTGGCATTACCGCCTTCGTGGTCACAATGGATCATCAAATACAAGCGCATAAGTTTTTTTACATTCCCATCAGGATCATTCAGCCCGAGCATATGGGCAAAATTTGCTCCCCAGTCCAGTGATCCATCGGGTTCGATTAACCCGCTTTTTTGAAAGCGGATTTTATATACTCCTGCACCAATAGCTGGTAATTTTGCAATTAGACTAAGTCCATCTTCCAGCATAGGTTTCCAAAAATCCTCCTTACTCAGCCCTTTATCGTAATTTTTCCTGAAGACCGATTCTTTTTCCATCGCTAGAACGGCAGTGTTGAACATGGCCATTGGATGAGAATCTTCAGGCATACTGTTAAGTATGGTCCAAATATAATCTGGCACAACAGCATGCTCACTGAGTTGGGACTGCAAATTTGTTAGAGCATCTTCATCGGGCATTTCATCAGTAAGCAAAAGAAAGAGTACCTGTTCTGGTAAAATATCAATTATATCTAATAATGGTTTACCCCTAATGATTAAACCAGTATCTGGTGAAACGGATGATGTGTCACAAACAAGTCCTTTTACACCACGCATGCCACCATAGGCCTGGGTTAAGGTAACGTCACTTATAACAGATGAACCATTATTCTTAAGCAGTGACTCGACATCATCACGCCAGACAGGAATTTTTTCTTCCAAAGTATTATATAAGCTAGCCATCAGTGTCTAATTAAATTTATAAATACTATTTCGGTTCCTGCGAAAATAACACAATTAGAATTTAATTTAATGTTCAATTTTATAAGCGCTTCATCATTGTTTATCAATCACCGATACCGGCCGTTACTAAACCTGAATAAACCTTTGGATAAAAATAGGTGGACTTCTGCGGCATCGTTTCACCTGTTTCAGCCACGTCAAAAATCTGATCAAGATCAGGCGGGTTAACAAAAAATACAAAATCATAGTCGGAAACATTCTTGATCATTTCCAATGCTGGTTCATTCCCCCGGATGTAACCTAGATACCCAAGATCATTCTGGTCCCTTGTATCAATTCCACACGCCGGTTTCAATATCAACTGATGCAGAACATTTACATCCAATGTACGTGATGCAGTTGATAAATCACTGGTCCAATTTTTTTTTCCCTTATAACTCAATAAATAGGCGTTACCTACACGTGTAAGAACACCTAGGTTAATTGTATCTGAAGAGCGACGCTGATCCATCTCATTCAACAGTTCCACTGCTGATGATTTTTTCTCAATATCAAACCGTCCCTTGGTTTTTTCAATAAACCGGTCATCATCGATTGGTTTCCCGCGAATAATACGATGTGTTGGTAGGACATGCATACCATCATTATACGCATTCACCAATGTAACCATGACCCGGTCACTCCCATTTATTTCAGGGTGATCATGAGCATATTGATAGGCGGTCTTATAGCGATGATGACCATCCGCTATTATGGCTTTTGTACCAGCTAACACATTTTGGATCGTATTTATCTGGCCCTCATCTGTCAAACGCCACAGTCTATATTGAATTCCATCCAACACTACATCAACAAGCGGAATATCATCTTCATAGGCTCCCATAATGGATTCTACTGTTCGTGTTTGATCACGATAACTCATAAATATCTGACCGGTATTCGCTTTAGTCGCTTTCATCAAATTGTACCGATCATTGATATGTTTAGGTATAGTTTGTTCATGGGGTAAAACCTCCCCACCCAATTTTGTTATTTTCAGTTTGGTGATAAATCCTGTGCGTTCAATCCGTTGTTCACCCTGCCGAAAGGATTGGCACAATAGATAAACAGAAGGATTAGTATCCTGTATTAGTATTTCATTCTTTTTCCATTCAGAAAATGTTTTTGCTGCTTCTGAATATCTCCCCATACCTGCCGAACGGTTTAAAATAATTCGAACATAATTGTAGGGGGATCGTTCGTATAATGCAGATTGATCAGCATCATTAATTACATCATACGGAGGTGCGATTACCTGACTGATGTCGCTGACGATATCGGCGTTGAACCGCCAGCCCTTAAATGGATATATTTTTGGCAAAACTTAATTAAAGTTGAAACAAATCATTCTGGACCAATTCCTGTGCTTGATCAATATCTTCCGCAAAATCAATTTCAATACAGGGCAAGTCGCTAACATCTTCATAATAAACATCATATTTATCTAATAATGGCTGCATTGCTGCTTCGAAATAATCTGATTTACCCCCGGCTTCAATTAATCTTGAGAGGGATTCCGAAAATGCAACGCAAAACGATTTAGATAGCTTTGCAACACCGATAAATTCTCCCAGTGAGTTTTCCTGGATCAATTCTTTACCAATAGCAACTAACCGGTTTCCATCACCTTCAATAACTTTTACTTCTTCTCTACCACATTCTTTCACATCCACAGCAAGAACGCTGTCAAATTCTGATTCGATTATCCGTTTTAGTAATGCGGGTGGATATAACACATCACCATTCATTAAGACAGTTTTTGCAGAAACGAGTTTTTCGGAACACAGGTAAACTGAATAAGATGTATTGGTCTCGAAAAAATGTTCGTTGGTTATAAATGTGAAATCCATATCGGGATAATTATCAACAATATAATTGACTACCATCCCTTTAAAATATCCCAAAACAATTGTTATTTCATTCACATTATATTGGCGCAGCGCATCCAGCTGATGGCTTAAGATCGGTTTACCGCCAATATCTATTAAACATTTAGGTATTCTTTCTGTAATGGGGTATAAACGCCTTGCGACTCCTGCAGCTAAAATTAGACCCTGCATAAACTTGCTAAAATTACAGGAAATGATTTCAAGTTCATAATGAGATTACAGTAAAGCGGGGTAAGATTGATTCTAATTATGGAGATCTCTGTAGGCATTCCAAATCTGAGTACTGCTAATCGTATCCAGACATATCATCGGTTCCAAATTATTACCGCATATATTATTTCCGCACGGACTGCAATGCACATTTGCGGTAATTACTTGAGTTAAGTTACCCAAAGGGCGAGTCTTTTCTGGATCTCCAGCTCCAAACAACGAAATGGTCGGTATATCAAGATCTGCTGCAATATGCCCCAATCCAGAATCAGCAGCAATAACTGCCCGGCATCGTGAAATTAAGGCAATACTCTCCCGCAAGGTATATTTTCCACAAAAAGAAATAACCTTATCATCTCCAACTTGCGCAATGATCTCTTGCGCGTTACCCGCATTTCTCTTTTCTCCTATGATCACAAATTGGTTGTCATCCGCCAATTTATCTTTTAGGATTTCAATCCATTTTCCAATTGGAACAGAACGCGATTTTGCGAGACTGCCGGTTAATAGACCAATTGGATCTTTTACATTATTTTCCTGCAATATTTTATTGGCCCATTTTTTTTCTTGATCACGAAGCGTAATGCCCATTTGTTGAAAATCCTGCGCTTTCTCATCATTTTGTAATAAATATATATATTTTTCAGAACGATGGATTACCTCCTTTGGCAAGTTGATTTGATCAGTAAGAAAAGTTTCTCTCATCTGGCCAGCGAATCCTATTCTAGCGTTGGATCTTGAAAACCACGCGATAACGGCGCTACGAAACGAATCCGGTAGCATGAAAAATATATCCAAGTTTAACTTCTGTAAACTTCTACCGGTTTTGATCGTATTGAATACACCAGTTAATTCCTTTGTCGGTACAGGTAAAACTTTATTTATAAGTGGATGATTATCATAAATAGCTGCTACCCAATCTCTGGCAATAACAATCAATTCATCACCAGCATATTTTTTACGTAGCCTTCCAATAAATTTTAGTGCCATAACCGCATCACCGATCCAATTCGGGGAATAGACACCGATCTTCATCTTATTTGCAGCTCTTTTTCGATCGCATCCAGAAGTCTACTACTGGCCTTACCATCTGTTTTATAAAGATATCTCTCGCAGGCATCAACACGCAACTGCGACATTTCATCCGGGTATTCTATGGTGTGATACACTAATCCATTGAGCTGAACAGGATCATTTATCCTATACACAAAATCGATTGCATCAAATCTATCTAAATCCAGCTTGCGTTTAAATCGTCGTTGAAAAATGCGATGCTTCAAGCGGATTGAAAAACATTCGGCCATAATAATTGGTCTGTTCAAGGGTAGGAATTCAAAAATGGTGGAGGATATATCAGAAATCAATAGATCGGAGGCTAGCATATAGGGGATAACATCAATGTCATATGGCTGTGCTAAAAAACTGTTCTTTAATTTATCTGTTACAGTTCGAATTAGCTCACTCTGATATTGATACCGTTTTTGAAACCAACTGAAGTTGTGCAATTTAATGATCAAATTAAACTCATTGGAGAACTGCGCTAACTCAGGACTGATTTTTTCTATGGACGAAGGATAAAAAGAAGGTGCATATAATACAGTTTTATTTGTGGGGTCTAATTCTAATCTATCTAAAATATCTGCTTGCGAACTATCGTATTCTATTAATGGATCACATTTTGAATAACCAGTTAATACAAGATTCTTTTGTCCTTGTTTTTGCAATATATCGTATCGTTCCTTCGATTCTACAACACGGATATCAATTCGATCAGTGATATCACGATAATATGTTTGTTTTAAGCCTATTCCATGGTAAACCATAATAGCTAGGGTGCTAGGATCAGCTATCTGCTCAATTTTACCAACGTTACCAACAATGATAATTTGGAATTTCCTTTCCTTGAGCTTTTCCACCCTGGTAGTCTCATTGATCGCAGTTATGGTTGAGATATTATTTTCCTTACATACATCGAAAAATATATCTCTTTCTTCCAATGGCATAGTAAGAGGTATCGAGGCATAAATTTCATATCCTGTTCTATTTTTCATTTCCCTTATTATTGGGAAAAAATTAGGTAGGTAATAAGCGCGATGGCACTCGAATAGAGTGGTGATCATTTTATATTTAAACTCTGGTTACATAATATTATAAATACATAATAAATATCAGGAAAAACGAGATCCAAGAAAGTCTATTATTCTATCAATGGAACGTCCATCATTAAAATAAAAACAATTTTCAAGCATAGATGAAAATACTTTTTGGTCATGCGAATGGAGAGTAGTTTGAACAACTTGCAGAATATTGTTAGAGTGTGCGTGGTCATATTTACCAGCGATCGTTTTAACGTTCAGTTCAGAGGGCATTACATGTAGGTCACTGAATTCATTTTCTATTATGATGATAGGTTTTTTCATAATTAAATATTCATATGTTATTGATGATGTATCACTAATTAGTATATCAGAAACGGCAAAATCGTACATAGTATCATTTGAAAGAATATTAGCTGGATTGGAAAAATAAACATGTTGGATTCCATTTATTTTTGCCCACATTTTAAGTTGAGTAATGTACTTCCGGTCAAAGTAGTGAGGGCGAATAATTAAGTTATATTCTTTTGTCAACTCACGGCAAAAATGCCGACCCAATTGATGTAGTGTACCGGAGCCCCATTCCCAAGTGGGCGCATAAAGGATAGTCTTCCGTGTATTATCTTGAACTTGTAAATAGTTAAGATAGCCTTCAGCATCAATGTCACCATTCACAATTTCGTCGAATCGGGGATTACCAATTTTAATTAGTTTTTCCTCGGGAATATTAACATCTAAATCACGGAGTTTTTGCATGTGTTTTGGTCCGGATATGAAATGGTAGTCAAAGGATTCCAAATCTTTTGCATTGCCACCATATTTCTTATCTCCGGTGCCATGTCCCATAAAGATAGTTAGGCATACACTTTTTTTCCTTTTTATGACAGTATTGCTGTTTGAAATCAGTATTCCCGGCCAGTGAAAGGGTTCTTTATTCACATCTTTCACCATAATAGCAGGTGGTTCTGCAAACAATGGACTGTTAGCCTGAGCCCTTTGACTCGCTCGCAAATACCATTTTAACCGATATTTCCGATTCAATTTACGGACAATAAACGTCCCTCCTATTTTACAGTAAATCACCCGGGCAAAGGAATATTCATAGACCTGATTGGCGTAGTAGTAAATTGTTTTATCTGTCCTATTGTAATTATTCATTTTATTAGACCATTAACAAATAGATTAAGTATTATTTATATTAAGCACTTCTGTCTGCCTATCTACCGCATAATGTAATTTAAAAGTTGTGTCTTCTAATGAGAATTCTAACGCCTTTTTGAGTTCAACCAGATTATAATATGTATTAGGAAGTAGAAAAAGGTAAGCACAAATTTCAGAGCTGTTTCTTACTTTACAGTAACGAAAATTTTTATAAAACCGTTGTAAATATTTACTTAATTAAAGAAATTTTGAAATGAAATTATCTACAACGTCAAGACGAAAATTACGAAACCTAATTAATGATATTAAAGCAATTGGTTTAGGTAAAAATTTAGATAAATTGGGAAAAATCTACGGAACGGATAAGAAAGGAAGCCATTTGTATACAACTCATTATATGACACACCTGGAAAGATTCAGATATAAAAGAATTAATTTACTTGAAATAGGAGTTGGTGGTTATGAAAATCCACACTTAGGTGGTAAATCTTTAAGAATGTGGAAAAAATATTTCCCATTCGGTAACATTTTCTCTATAGATATTTATGATAAGTCTTCTCTTCAAGAGAATCGAATAAAAATATTCAAAGGAAATCAAATAGATAAAGACTTTTTGAATAAAGTAACAGATAAAATAGGCGGAATAGATATTATAATAGATGATGGTAGTCACATTAATGAACACGTTATTGGAACATTTAATATTTTATTTCCAAAATTGAAGGACGAAGGAATATATGTTATTGAAGATACTCAAACATCTTATTGGGAGGACTTTGGAGGTAATAGTAAAAATTTAAATAATCCTAAAACAATAATGAATTATTTTAAAAGTTTAACAGACGCACTAAATAACCAAGAATTTTTAATTCCTAATTACAAACAAAACTATTTTGATAAGAAAATAGTCTCAATGCATTTCTATCATAATATGATATTTATTTACAAGGGAAATAATGATGAAAAATCAAATTTGGTAGTAAATAATCAAGATCTAAATCTTGGACGCGATCCAAATCAGTAATCTTTTACATCTCAATCAAAACATAGTTAACCGGTATCTCAATTCCATATATTAAAATGATTAAATTTTGGAGATCTGTTCATTCCACTTTGGTTTAGGTTTTATCAAAAATTTCAGCACCATAAAAGGGAACAGCACTAACTCTTGGACAATATAGAAATACTTGGAAAATTTATCACCAAACCAGCGTTGCCAGAATACATCTTCAAAGCTAGAATTCTTAATAAACATTTGAGCTGATTGATGAAATCCATACAGCATAAAGACAAGGTACAATCCGTAGAATCGGAGAGGAAAATGATCACCAATCACCCAATGGTAATACTGCATACGGTGAACCAGAAGATTATGCAACGGTATTATTCGCACCCCAACTCCACCCGGCATATCGAATTTTCGCAAGACTATTGGTTGGGGATCAAACATAAGGTATTCCCCAGGCTTTTTTTCCTTTTGGAATTTGAAATAAAGAGAGTGTTCCTCTCCCAAACCTTGTATATAAGGATACCACCCACCCAGTTTGAGAATACAGGATTTTCTAATAGAACAATTGTTTCCATGAAGCCACTCAACCGGTTTTTTAACAGTGTTAATTCCGGTGAATACTCTTCCCCTGCCCATGAATGAGATTGTTAAACAACGCTTATAAGCATGATCCACTCCTCCCTTTATATCATTATATCTAGAAACTTCATTCAATTGGTGGATATGTCTCCCACTCACACCAATGCAAAGGGGGTCAATATAATTTTTTGCGTGCTCTGCGATCCAATTATCTCCCACAGGTATATCGTCATCATCTACAAAGAGTACTACATCCCCTTTACAATGCGCGACACCTACATTCCTAGCTCCAGATGGGCCTAGGGGATGGGATCGGATAATATTTATTTTACCGTTATACTTTTCAATGATTTCCCTATGTTTATCCCAATGACCATTAGTGCTCTGCTCTAATACCACTATTTCATATTTATCATAGGTTTGATTCATACATACTTCAAGAATTTTAGATACATAAGGTAACCTATTGTACGATCGGATAAGTACCGACATGAATGGGAGAGATAAAGAAGGTTCAGTCATCTAACTATTCTACTCTTAAACTTTACCAATCTTTGAAAATTGACCATCAAGGAGCTGTAATTTAGTTAGGAAATTTGATCCGCTTATGGAAATGGGTAAACCTGATTGAATAGTTGGTAGATCTTTAAACTTAGTTTGATTTAACGGGTATATTTACACTACTCAATTTTTCAATGGATTCTGGTGTATCTACATCCATCCAAAAGGAATCACCTATGTCCACCCCTCCCATTTTCCCCTCAGTAATTAACACATTACAGCCATCTGAAAGACCACAATCACCCTTTTTTTTAGCTTTCTCTAAAGCATCGAAGAATTGATAGTTGCATTTGAAAACTCCACAGTCAATTGCGTTAAATACTTTCAAGGACTTAGACATTGAAGTAATTTTTGTTCGATTATTTTCACTCACAGAAACTTTCATTGCACCATCGATGTCAAAAACATCGTTAACCTTGAAATCAAGCCCTACCAGCGCACTGTATGTCCCAAGTTCCGATTGAGCAATTTTTAAAAATAAATCGACATCATAAATATGATCACTCATGGAGATCATGAATGACTTACCATTTGGAATCAAAGGTTTGCCCGCAAAAACACTAATGCCGTTAGCTTTGTCCCAATCAGGGTTATAAACTAAATCAACCTTCACTCCAAGGTCACAACTTTTGATGTAAGTTTCCAAGTTTTCATGCCGGTAACCAGTGATAAGTACAAAATTGCTAATCCCTGCAAAACAAGCATTTTCAATAATTTGGTCTAAGATTGTCTTCCCATTTACCTTCAAAAGTGTTTTGGGACTGCCTTCAGTTACAGTCCGAAGTCGACTGCTCTTACCTGCGGCAATGATGATCAATTTCATAAATGTCTACCGAGAAAATTGAACTTTGTAAAGAGAACGATATACCCCCTCAGAGGCCACCAGTTGGTCATGGGTTCCCATTTCAATAATCTGACCAGTTTTCAATACAATAATTTTGTCAGCATTGACAACAGTTGACAGACGATGAGCGATAACCAAAACCGTACGGTCCACCATGAGTTTCTCAATGGCCTGCTGGACTAGTTTTTCCGATTCAGCATCTAGAGATGAAGTGGCCTCATCCAAAATTAGAATGGGTGGGTTTTTCAGTAATGCGCGGGCAATAGCCAATCGTTGTCTTTGACCTCCGGAAAGACGGACACCTTTATCCCCAATAACCGTATCAAATTTCTTAGGTAGCCGTTCTATAAATTCCAAAGCATTTGCAGTTTCGGCGGCGGAAAGGATTCTTTCTATTGAAATATCGTCCTGCCCATAAGCAATATTACCGGCAATAGTATCATTAAATAATATTGTTTCCTGTGTTACAATACCCATTATCTGCCGCAATGTTTTGATTTTTATTTTCCTGATATCTATGCCATCAAGGAGTACCGCACCACTTGTGGGCTCAAAAAACCGGGGGATTAAGTCTGCTACAGTAGATTTACCAGCGCCACTGGATCCCACCAAAGCAACAACTGTTCCTTTATCTAATGAGAAACTGATGTTCTGTAATACATGTTCTTCGCCATCATTGTATTGAAAAAATACATGATCAAATGCTACTTCATTATGAAATGATATTTCTTCAATTGCATTGACTTCATCCATTATTGATGGTTCAATATCCAAAATACCAAAAACGCGTTCAGCAGATGCGGCTCCAACCTGTATTTCCGCTAAAACATTACTCAAAACTCTAATAGGTTGAAGCGCAGAAAACATAATTAAAATAAACCGGATGAAATCTTCGGATGTAAGCCCCTGCCCACTTAAAACTTCCAAGCCGCCTATCCATAGTAGCGCAACCCCAATAATCACTCCCATTATTTCTGTAATAGGAGATGCCAGACTGGCTAGCCGTGTCCTGTGAAATATTAATTTATAATAATTATTTGTCTGCCTGAGAAATTTGCCTACCTCATAATCCTCCATAGCAAAAGCCTTCACAACACGCATGGATGTTAATGTTTCTGTTATAATATTTGTTATCCCAGCGATCTTTACTGCAGTACGCCGTGATTTCCTGCGGATAGAACGACTGATATTGATAATAATAAAGCCAGCAATGGGAATTATGATCACAGATATTGATGCTAACTGCCAGTTGATAATAAATAATAAGCCAGTAAAAGTGATAATACTGATCGGTTCAACAAACAACCGCTGGAAAGAAGTAGTCAATGTCCGACGCATGTTTTCTACATCATTAACTATAATGGATGTGAGTTCACCGCTCTTATGCTGATTAAAAAACGAGAGCGATAATTTATGAAAATGTACATACAGTTTATTACGCAGTTCGGTTATCAAGCGAAATTGTACGATTGTAAGCGTAATATTTTTTATATAGAGAAATACATTCTTCAGTAAAAAAATGATTAATATACTGACGCATAACACTTGCAGTGTTTCTTTCGCCGTTTCCCTGAGAATTAATCCATTTGTCCAGTATTTTAACTTTTCATTTAGTGTTAGTAATGACGACGATGCGAATTGCGTTTGTTCATTGACCAGCTTATCGAAGTCAGACAAAATATTATTAATCAGTGATGCGGTTAGCCATACTGATATACTATTTAACGCCACGTAGATAAACGCTGTGAGTGTTGACACCACCAGAAATGGCCAGTATTTGATAACTAACTTGAACAGGCGTTTATATATAGAATTTTCCATCGGTAAAAATATCTGATTTCCTGGGATCGGTAGTCAATTGGAGTAAATATAAGTTTATTATTATTATACCGCTACGCTTGTTTCCAAACCATTTCCTGATGGCTGATACCACCCTCATAAAAATGTTTTCCAATGGGCTGAAACCCGAACTTTATGTAAAATGAAATAACATGATCTTGTGCATGCAAATATACCACAGCTTCATTTTTTACTTGTTCTAACATGAATTCCACTAATGCCCGACCCACTCCGTAAGTTCTTTTATCTTGTAATACACCAAATCGTTCCAGCTTTGTCCCTTTAGCTGTTTTACGCCAACGGGCAGTACCAACAAACTGGCCATCAAGAGCAGCCAGTAAATACCTTGATGATTCTTCAAACTGAGCTACTTCCACATGTTGCGGTACATTTTGTTCCACAATAAATACTCGGTGACGAATGTCCCGAACAATTTCCATTTCTTTAGCATTTTCAACAATTCGAACTTTTATTTCCATAACATAATTTTACACTATCCAATATTTAAAAACAAAGATGGTTTGAAATTCGGTTTTTACTTTCCAAATTTGGTATATGCGATATAAACGAAAACAAATTATCATCGTCGGCGACCGAGTCCTGATTCAGCCGGATACAGGCGAGAAAAAATCAGCTGCCGGCCTCTACCTTCCGCCCAGTGTTATTGAAAAACAGGACGTGCACGGAGGTATCGTCGTTGAAGTGGGTCCCGGTATCCCAGTGGGTAACCCAGATGACATTTCAGAGGAACCATGGAAAACAAACAGCAATGGATATGTCCATTATATTCCCACACAAGCGGAAATTGGTGATTATGCATTATTCCTAAGCAAGGCCAGTATTGAAATAAAGGTAGAAGATCAAGACTACCTGATCCTGCACCAATCAGCCATCCTGGTACTTATCCGGGATGACCTGAATAGTCTTACAAAATAAACGAAATCATTAAATAAGTAAAGTCCAGGGGTTCGTCCCCATCAACCCAGTACAAAGCATATCCAAGAGACCAGTTGCCCTCCCACGGTAATTTTCGAGAAAATATTAGGTCCAGTTCGTCCCCAAACTTTTTATCATAAACAGCATCTGAAAAATTATGGTAATATATGTTCAGGTTAAAGCCTAGCAAACCTGATAATGTAGCTTTAACATTCCATTCCTTGAGCCCATTGTGGGTATTGTCACCAAAACTTTTATGCTCGCTGTAATCATAATACCCATGCCATTTATGCCTGGCGCCGAATGGTTTGGCAAAGCCCTCATACTTCTCAGTTGCTTGATCATCTCCGGAAATGTATTCATTACCAAATGAAACGGCATTGACTATTGGTATAAAATCTAAGTTTAGTCCAATATTAACTGCTGTTAATAGACCATCAACATTTCCACCTGCTAAATATCCAGATTGTAATGCACCCTCTGCCTCTAAAGTAAAGAAAAGAAATTTCGTATCCAATCGAGCTCCATAAGTATTGCGGTAATAATTTTGTACACGATTCTCATCTTTCGCTTCTGCGAGACCGGTTCTGAAACCATAGATTTCTACAGCGGTGCCTCCCAATTTATTCAAACGATTCAGACTGCGATCAAAATAAAAACCATCGATCGTTTGATCATAGCGATCACTATCATACCTTTTATAGCCCTCGTTATTGATTAAATGAAATAATCTTAAAGTACCTCTGGGGGTTTTTCTGTAGGTTAGAAATCCTTCAAAACTACGGCCTATATTGTTCCAATTATTTTTTGCAATCAACCGCTGCTGGCCAAGAGCCAATTCAAACCTGCCTAATTGCACAGACCAGTTACGTTTGAGTATGTTATTAACATGCAAGTATACCTGGTGGAAGGAAGGTATTGTTTCATCTTCTTTGGTAAGTCCAGGATTATTAGAGGAATATCCAAGAATTCTAGAATCCTGCAGCTGAAGATTCATAGAAACTGGTCCATTGATCAATTTGAAAAATATTCTACTACGCAAAAGGGAATACGTTGAGGGCTCATTATTGGTTTCTGTATTAGCAACTAAGCTAGTACGGTCCTGCATCATGCGATAGCGGAATTCAGCTTGCCATTCCAATTCGGACGCACTCAGCAGGTGCGGACAAATAATAATTAAGCTGAATAATGCTATTTTTATTTTGGGCCCGTCCAGATTATGGGATAAATAGATTCGCCAAAAATACCGACGTTACTATTATAAAATAATTTCAGATCATCTTTTGTGAACGGTGTCTGTGCTGAGTTACCATTGTTAGTATTTCCGAAATAATTTGATCCATATTCTACAATGGATGTTTCATGGCGCACGACCCTTACCGGGTACACACCAGCCTTGAGAGCGGCGATCATATCGGTGTCAGCGTCCCCATAAAACAAATCCAGCTTTAAGCGCTTCATCAAGCGATGTTTAGTTGTATAACGTTTCCCTTTGATAGTTTCTTTCGGTGAAAAAAATAAATTCTTATTGACCTTAACCAAAAATCCAAGTCCATTTGATAAAAATTCAGCAAGAATTTTTCCCTGAGGACCTGGCCTTGCCGTAAGAAAAAATACATTATGACCATTACTACGAAAATAATCTACTAATTCAACAGTCGGGGTAATAAACAGCGAAAAATCTTTATCATGGGAATTGATCCACCCGTAATCTACTGGATCACGCTTATCATCGGGTAAGCTCAAAAACACATCCCTTGAAAACAGAACTGTGTCATCAAGGTCAAATCCCACATTCAATATCCCCGGCTGGGCCACAACCAGCGACAAATAAAGGATATAAATCACTATACGTTTCATAATAATTCTTCCAAGTCAGTGCTAGTTAAAAGTTACGACAATAGTCCGTTGGGTTAAATGACCGATTAGGAAATGCAACCATCTACATCAGCATCAATTCTTGGAAGTTCGCTTAATAGTGATATTCCAAAAAATAGTGTAAGTGATACCATCAACGCGACCGCGCCGGGGTCAAAATCAAAGGGCATTGTTACATTGAATACTTTTAAGCTAAGATTCATTACCAGACTGGATATAATCGCTATACAAGCCGCGCGAGGCGTGGCACGTTTCCAGGCTAATCCAATAGCAATTGTCGGTACCAAGGCTGCCGCGAATGTTCCCCATCCAAATGCGCTAAGAATCGCAACCAGATCCCCACTGAATAAGGCTATGCTAATGGTGTAAAGATTCTTTCCTTGAAAAATTCATTCAAAGGTACGCCAGAAATTGTTTCTACCAGATAACCAAAAATATCTGTATTGACACCGTATAGCCATTTTTCACCTAGGTGAAAAACCAGCGGTAGCTGGACTAATTTATTGTAAAACTGTGTATTTGATTCACAACCCGTAAATAGTTTTTCCGCTAAATACATGTTATCAACTGGCGTGTTTCCAAATAGTCCATATGTAAGGCCGGAAGTATGGGTCATTAAATCACGTATGGTCATATGCCGAGCCGGTTTTTCATATACCCATTTATCAGACTCATTTTTCGCATATACTTTTACATCTTTTAATTCAGGTAAATACCAATGAACAGGGTCGTGCAGTTGAAAATATCCTTATTCATATAGTATCATGGCAGCAACAGTTGTTATGGGCTTTGTCATAGAATAGATCCGAAATATGTCATCCTTGTTTAAAATCTTATTTTGCTCGACATCTGCTTTTCCAAATGCTTTATGATGAACAAGCTTACCCTTTCGCGCGACCATAGTTACAGCACAAACAATTTCATTGTTCTCCATCTTTTTTTCGATCATACTATCGATCCTACTTAGGCGATCTGACAAAATGCCAATTGTCTCTGGTCTTGCTTTTTGCAAAGATTGAGAAAACGAAAGTGAAAAACAGACCAGTGTTGTGATTATTAACTGTTTCATACTAAATAATACATGAATTATTCGCTTAATTCTAGTGATACCGGGCAGTGGTCTGAACCCATGACTGCATCGTGAATATCTGCATCTACTATATTTTCCACAAAGCCCTCATTCACAAAAAAATAGTCGATCCGCCAGCCCACGTTCCTTTCACGGGCACCAATTCGATATGTCCACCAGGAATAGCGCTCACCTTCTGGATGAAATAACCGGAACGTATCTACCCATCCATTTTCAACGTATAGATCAAGCTTTTCCCTCTCGACCGGCATAAAACCAGATGTGTGAATATTTTGTTTGGGGCGAGCTAGATCAATTGAGTGATGGGCTGTATTCCAATCCCCAGTAACTATCACATTATTCCCCGATTCAACCTGTTCATTAATAATGGGTAGAAGATCATCATAAAAGTCTAGTTTATACTGCAGGCGCTCATCATCTTTCTGACCGTTAGGGAAATAAATATTATACAGCAGGAAATTTTCATGTTCTGTCACCAGGACCCGGCCTTCAGCATCATAGCGTTCAATGCCAAGACCTTCCTGCACATAGAGCGGTTCCGCTTTGCAAAATGTGGCTACACCGCTATAACCCCTCCGTACACCGGAGTGCCAATAAGTATGATAGCCATGATCGGTAAGAATCTCTGCTGCCAGCTGATCAATATGGGCCTTGGTCTCCTGCAGACAAAGAACATCCGGCTGTTCCTGCTCAAGCCAATCCAGGAAACCCTTTTTTACTACGGCCCGGACACCATTCACATTCCAGGAAATAAGTTTCATCGTTGCAGTTAGTTTAGGTCAGGATAGGAAAAATTACGATCGTTTTTCCAGCCGTAAGAAAGTTACGGGATCATAGGTATCCAGTGACGATCTATAGCGACCGAGCCAAAAACACCAATACCACCATCGATACCAAAACTGCGGCCGGACCCGCCTGAGCCAAAATTACTAGTGAATTCTGCTTCTCCATATCTGATAAAATAATCAAAATAATTATTATCCATACTCATTAGATTGAGGAGTAGAAGGTCTTCATCCCATTCCTGATCATAACCATCATTATCGCAAATATCCCGGCGATAGGTCCATGATCCTTCCTCAGGTTTAATGATATTTTCCTGCCAGAGGCCGCAGCTGAATCCGCCACCATAGTAACCATCGTAACCAAAATAGCCCAAATAATTACCCACATTCATAATCTGGTAATTATCAGCCATGGACTGCCAGGTGATTTCCATAGTCTGGTCAAGTTGAAAGGTGTCCGGCAATTCTTCCGTGAAGATCTGGGGCACTGGCGGAATGATCGTTTCCCCAGTAACACTAAGTCCCCCTGGTGTGGTTACATTCAATGTCCAGGTTTCACCTGGCTGGGGATAGAGATCATCTCCCTGGTAAAGATATAATTCAGATAAGGATTCTTCCTGACTAAAACTATAATCGGTATATTCAAAAATATATTCATTCACTCCGTTACTGACGATTACTTCCGCATCCCTAATCAAAAAACGGGAAGTATAAATAATAAATATAGTACCGCCAATTGTATCCCTGATCAGTGAATCAGCTGCCTCTTCCATATCAAGAGTACGGTTCACTCTTACAAAACTGGTTAAAATAGAATCTGCAGAGAGCAGACCAAATACATTCAATACCGGATCGTGATCAGACGTTACATCTTCCCATTCCAGTTCCGGTGCCAAACTGAGGCAACCATATAAGGTAAAACTAAGTAAACTAATAAAAACTGAGCGCATTAGAGTTCTATCCTGTAACCAGCTGTGAAAAAGAACGGAAACATGGGTACAGCAGCCCGCTCTAGACCCAATGTTTCACCTGTTAACCGATTTTCCTTGGCCCGATATTGATATGTCAGCGGATTCACATGATTCGTGATGTTAATAAGCTGGAGATATCTTTCATATGGAATCCCAAATATTGATTTTTTTTGTTTCAAGCCAACGTCCAGACGGAAATAGAAGGGCAATCGTTCCGAATTTTTTCGCCCAACGAGAAAATTTTCATACCCATCCCAATCAGGCATAAAGGGATCGTGGTATGCTTGCCAATGATGGTACCGTCCAATCGGTGGTGTAAATGGTTGACCGCTTGATGCTTGTACCGCAGTACTAAAGTGGACATTATTTCTTAATGATATGGTTATGTCACCAACAATATTTAATGTATGAGTGCGATCATATAATGGGAAATACCAGCCATGTTTTTGAATATGTTTCATAGTTTTTGCGTATGTATATCCTACCCAACCACGAGTGCGCCCTGCAGTCTTTTTAAATAAAAATTCCAACCCGTAAGCATAAGCCCTGGTATCATAAAATTCATTAAATGGAGTGGTGGTAACTTGATCATCATCCTCTATGATTTGTTCTCCCTGATTAAGTGTAAGCAAATTCTCAAAATGCTTATAATAAGTTTCCACCCGGAAGAACCAATTATCCGCAGATAAATATTCCACCCCCAGTATAGCGTGATCTGCCCACGGGGCAGCTCGATCTGCAGGTATTCCCAGCCAAAAATCGATAATGCGCAAGGTTTCATCTTCTGGATTAGCAATGGTTAAAAATTGATGATAGCGACCCAGAGTGAATTTGAGTGATAGATCCTGCTGCAGCAGATATTTCAGTCCAAAACGAGGATCAAGGTAGAGATCATCGTGAAGCGAATAATCCATAACCCTGGCTCCCACCTGAACAGCAAGTTTTGGTGTAATGTCCCATTTATCCTGCAAAAATATTGAAGTCTCAACCGTTTGATCCTTCATTTCCAATGGTTTGGCATAAAAGATCGTATCCAGATTTTCGTATTCAAACTCCATGCCCAGATCATAATCCACCTGTTTCACCTGTAAGCCGCCCATAAGTTGATGGTTATTAAGACCATGCCAGGAAAGTTCTGTTTCCAGCGTTTTGTCATCCACTACATCGTAAAAGTCAAAGGTAAATCGATCCATATAAGAACCAGTTTCATTTCCCATTGACCAATTTCCTTCGTATATAAAATCCATATCAAAATGAAAACGGTAACGGCTGTTGGCCACAAATGTACGTGCTACCAGCTGAGGACTGATGAGCCAGCGCCAGGTCAGGCTGTTGGTATGATTACCCCAGGGCCAATTAATACTAAAGGATTCTTTGGACTCTTCATAATAATCGGAAATAATGTCATAGATTTCATATGTCTGGGAAGGAAAACTGAAATCTAGAATATCATCGCCATAAAACCGGCTGTAGGTAAGGCGGTGATCCTGGCTCAAATCCACATTGACCTTCATTTGATAGTCATAAAAATAATAGGGGAATTTGAAATCGCTGGGTCCATCAAATAATGCCACGAGAGCATTAAAGAACTGGTCAAAGTAGGTACGTCGCCCAGCAATCATCCATGATCCCTTCAACCCTTTATATTTCGGTAGCGGGCCTTCCAGCAACACTTTGCTGGAAATAAGGGAAATATTTGCATGGCCCTCAATTTCTTCCGTATTCCCTTCCCGGTTAATCACATTTAGTATTGCGCCCATGCGGCCTCCATAGCGGGCCGGGAACCCCCCAGCATGAAAATCGGCTTCCTTGATTGCATCTGTATTAAACGTGGAAAAAATGCCCCCCAAATGATACGGGTTATAAACCGTAATACCATCCAGCATGATCAGATTTTGGTCTGGTGTACTCCCCCGGACATAAAGAGCACTGGAAAAATCATTCAGTGTCTGTACTCCGGGGAGCAGCTGTACAGTACGAAAAAGATCGGGTTCAATAAAGGCTGGCGCAGACTGCAGGGTACGTAAATCAAGACTGATCCTACTGGGCTCTACCAGTTGTCGCATTTTCTGCGCTTCGCCAAAGACATCCACAGCTTGCCCTTCTAGTACTGTTTGTTGCAGTCGAAAATCCAGGCGCAGATTTTGACTGGCTTCTATTTCAAATTCCTGGGTGACCATTGCAAAACCAATGATGGAAACAACTATTTCACCCGAGTCCGCCGGCACCCTGGTTAATACATAATAGCCATCAAGGTTTGTGATTCCACCGATGTTGCTATCTTTTATGAAGACGTTCGCATAAGAGAGGGGCTCACCAGTAGCTTCATCCCGAACAAAGCCGCTGATTGTGGCCGTTTCCTGGGCGTAAACACAAAGTGTAAAAATGAAAGGTATATAACGGAATAGTTTCATCGAATTAGGCGCCAATAATAAACAATACTGAAAGGAAATTATGCATAAAAAGTGTTTTATTGGTATTGTATAGAAGTTGTTAATATTTATTATAATTACTAGAGAGAAATCTTGGTAATATATTTGATTATGAATTATAAGAAGGAGTGGAATTATTAGGCGTTACGATGTCGATTGGTTCAGGATCCTGGCTCTGGGCCTGCTGATTATTTACCATATCAGTGTTGTTTTTCAGCCCTGGGCCTATTATATCTATTTCATCCAGAGCGCGCAACCAGTCGAAGCTATCTGGCTGGCGATGGGCCTGATCAATATCTGGCGCATCCCGCTCTTATTCATTATTTCAGGTATGGGGGTCTGTTTTGCCATGCGCAGGAGGAATTGGAAGGAATTGCTCAAGGACCGCGCAAAACGAATTCTACTGCCCCTTATTTTTGGTTCCTTTTTCATCGTTCCCATTAGTGGTTATTTGTACCAGGAATTCAACAACCTTGATACTATGTATCTTCCAAATGGGGGACATTTGTGGTTTCTGGGCAATATTTTCATCTATGTGCTGGTCTTGTGTCCCATTTTCTTTGTCTTAAAGAGAAACCCTGATAATCTTCTGCTTCGGTGCTGCAATTGGGTGTTGAAATTTCCGGCGGCTCTATATTTATTTACGATACCATTTATTATTGAAGCAGAGTTGGTAGCGCCTCCGCAGGGCTTTGCATCCTATGCCAATACACCTCATGGCTTCTGGCTGGGCTTGCTGGCCTTTCTCACTGGTTTCATATTCATCTCACTGGGTGATGTTTTTTGGCGTGCTGTAGAGAGAATCAAGATAATTGCCCTGGGCATAGCCATTCCCCTATTCTTGGTGCGGATGATTGTATTTCAATTTGGAGGTCCCTTATTTTTAACTGTGATCGAGTCCTGGAGCTGGCTGTTTGCTGTTTTTGGATTTGGTTCAACATATCTTAATCGGCCCACCAGTGCGCTGGCCTATTTAAGCAAGGCTGTATATCCAGCATATATTTTACACATGATCTTTTTGAATCTCTCTGCCTCCTTTATTCTAAGCAAACCTACAAGCGTAGATATGGTTACCTACGTTATCTATGTCGAAGCGGACAGTCCAGCTCAAAAAGCAGGGTTAATTGTTGGCGACCAGGTCTCAAACCCGGAGGTACTTAAGTTTGCGGAAAATAGTTCAGCCCTTCTTAACGTGACCAGAAAAGTCACCACCCTGGACATAACATTAGTTCCTGATGGCGATGGATATACGGGAGTCCATTTTTCACCTATACCATACTTTGTCCCTATATTTTCCCCGTCGGACACAACAGCATTCAATGCCTTCATACATTTTATTTTGGTCAACATACTTACCCTTTCCGGCTGTCTGCTGGCCTACGAATATTTCGTTAAAAGGATTGGCTGGTTCAGACCGCTGTTTGGTGTAAAAAATACCTAAATTCCCCAACTTCTGTAAAAGCAGATGAATAAACACTATCGAGATATGTTTTTCATCATCAGCGGGACACTCATTGCGCTGAGGCTCTTCTTCATTAGCAACACCTTGCTGATCGATGATGAAGCTTACTACGCCATGTATGCCCGCCATCTCAGCTGGGGCTATGTTGATCATGGTCCTGTCATCGCCTACCTGATTCGACTATTTACCATTTTTGGGGAAAATAGCTTCACTGTACGACTGGGTGCCCTCACACTGTTAATCATGCTAACAGTATTCCTTTACCGTTTCGGAAAAACATATTTTAATGAAGCTACCGGTATTATCATGTCTTTGGGCGTTTCCGCCAACATACTTTTTCACACTAATGCTGTGGTTATTACACCGGATGTACCGCTGGCCTTTTTCACTATTTTGGCAATCATTTATTATTATAAGGCCTATTTCATTGATGCTAAATATCTCTACGCTGCAGGGGTATTTTTGGGTTTGGCCGTATTATCTAAGGTCTCCGCCTTGTTTCCTGCAGTGGGGATTATCCTATTTCCATTTGTAATCCAGGATAAGCGCCATTTTTTATCTGATATTCGTTTCTATGGATCTCTGGCGGCGGCATTGCTGGTTTTTATACCATTCATTATTTGGAATCTGCAAAACGACCTGGCCTTCGTCCGTTACCAGGGTAGTCACATAACCGGCAGCGGCAGCTGGTCTGATTTCAGCGGCCTGTGGCTAGGCCTGCTGGTTACAATTGGGCCTGTATTCTTCTACTATAGTGTTATAAAACCCTTTTTATTGCTAAAACACCTTCCGTCGATTTCACCGGAATTAACGTATTTCACAATCGTTACCATTGTTCCGGCAACCTATTTCCTGGTTCATTCGGCTTTCTCACGCATGGAAGTCAACTGGCCAGCACCAATATTTTCTGGCGGTTTGTTTCTTTTTGGAATACTGCTTGGTGAAAACTGGCCCGTGCACCGGAAACGATTTATATTTCAAGTAGGCTTTTCGCTGGTGCTGATCTTGATCGTCACTGTACAAACTTTTTGGCCCTTTTTACCAGTAAAAGGCAAGGTTGACGTGACCAACCGTTACCACATCTATAATGCTTTCCCTGTTGAACTCAAAGCCTACCTTCAGGCCCACCCTGAATTTCAAAATAAACGACTCCTAGCCAATAATTATCAGATTCCGTCAATGATCAATTTTTATTTGAATCCCGTTCTGGAAGCGTCAGCTTTGTCCATTAATTATCATGAAACACTGTATTCATTTCTTTACCAGGATGGAATGTTTGTTGGAAATGATTTTCTCTTTCTAAAAAGGGGGAAAACATTTACGAAAAAGTTTACACCTTATTTTGACGATGCCATTCTTTTACAGCTATTCGAATCAAAACGACTAGGCCAAAAGGTAGCGGGATACAGTTTGTGGTCCGTGACTAATTATCGCGGAAAATACACTGCTAATTAACTATAATAAATGATATTATTTTTAGTTATTTAGTTTCATTAATATGAAGCGATGTCATTAATATTATTAACCTGATTAACACAACAATTAAATGGAAGCGAGCAAAGTAAAAGAATTGATAACCGCCGGGTTGGCAGTCTCTCACGTTGAAGTAGAAGACACTACCGGCACAGGTGATCATTTTAATGCAGTGGTTGTAAGTGATGATTTTAAAGAATTATCACTGGTGGACCAGCACCAGCTGGTCTACAGAACACTTGGCAATTACCTGACCAATGAAATTCATGCTTTGCAGCTGAAGACATATTCAAAATCAGCGTGGGAGAAAACAAAATTGGAGGTCTAACATGGAAATGAAAGAACAAATAATAAATGATATTGATAATAACCCTATCATATTATATATGAAGGGGACCAAGGAAATGCCCATGTGCGGCTTTTCTAATTCTGTTGTCCAGGTACTGAATCACTATGGTGTTGAATATAAGGATGTAAATGTACTCTCTGACCCCACGATCCGGGTGAAATTATCAGAATATTCAGGATGGCCTACTATCCCACAACTGTTTGTGAACGGGAAATTAATCGGCGGCGCTGACATTACTATGGAATTACATAATAACGGTGAGTTGCTAGACATCCTGGATAATACAAAAGGAGATTAAATACACACGGGTAAAAGCATTTGATACAGAGAACCTGAATCAATAGATTTGCCACCGTTTTTCCACAGTTCAAAAGAATATATAGGCCCGTTCGTCTAGTGGTTAGGACTCCAGGTTTTCATCCTGGCAACAGGAGTTCGATTCTCCTACGGGCTACAAATAAGGCTCAGCTTTGGCCAAGCCTTACTTATATGTAAATTTTATCATGTCCCTTCCTTTACACCCTGCCATTGTTCATTTTCCGATCGCATTAATAACCGCAGCGCTAATACTGCACGGAATACAATTATGGAAACCCAACTGGTTAGGCAGAGTTGTGGGGCTGTGGCTCATGGGGTTATCCACAATTTTTTCAATAGCAGCGGTCTTAGCCGGGCAAAAAGAAGCCGCAAAAGCTGGCGAAATCGGTTACCCTACTGAAACACTTATTCTGATAGAACGGCATGAAACTCTCGGTAATATTGTTGTCTGGGGTTCAATTGTATTTTTTATTAGCTGGGTTTATTTGTTTTTTAAATACAAGAATGACATCCGGCTCGATAGATTGGCACTGGCCTTTCTATTATTACTATTTATGATCGTTACTGTATCAGCGTATACAGGCGGGCAATTGGTTTATATCCACGGGGTCGGCACACCGTAGATTAATCACTATTTAGAAATACTGAAGTCTCTCAGTATTTCACGGCCGTGACCAACCACGGATACTTTAGAATATATTTTTTTTATCGTTCCACTTTCATCAATCAGGAAAGTCTTGCGCATGGGAAAGAAGGTCCCCTTAGTTCCATAAAGCCTGGAAATAGATTTATCAGAATCTGAGAGCAAATTGAAGGGTAGGTTATATTTTTTAATAAAACTCTGATGGGCTTCTGCGCTATCATAACTAATCCCAAATACCACAATATCTTGATTTACAAAATCATCATAGGCGTCACGGATGCCGCAAGCTTCCTTGGTGCAGCCGGGCGTATCATCTTTAGGATAGAAATAAATGACGACTTTTTTACCCCGGTAAGATGATAATGTATGTTCAGTGCCGTCTTGGTCTTGCAGAGTAAAATTGGGGGCCGCTTGCCCCTCAGCCAGGTTCACTTCATCACTAAGTAGCGAACAGCTAGACATGATGATGGTGAAGATGATTATTTTTGATAGTAGTTGTGTCATACTAACTAAAATTACAATTACTTGATTAACTCCTGAAGTTAAAAAAGTTTTCCTATTCCTTACCGATCAATATTCTAGGCAAGGATTTTGATTATTTCAATGGAATCGATTGCCTCCTGGATCAAATTGTCCACAGCAAGGTTTTCTTCCTCAGCTTCGATAAATTGTGTTTTTGCTTTTGTCGCCGGACTCTTTGGCAAGAATAGCGAACAGCAATCCTGATCAGGTAGAATTGAAATATCATAGGTACCATATTCTTTCGCCAAATTTATTATTTCTAACTTATCTAGTCCGATCAGTGGACGCAGAATCGGCATTGAACTAACCGCCTCGATAGCGGCAATATTATCTAATGTTTGCGAAGCAACCTGCCCAAGAGATTCCCCGGTAACTAATGCACGGGCCTTTTCTTTACGGGCGATTATCTCTGCGATACGGAACATGAACCGACGGTAAAGGATTATCCTGTATTTTTCCTTGGTCTTTACCAGTATCTCTTTCTGAATCGGTGTCAGTGCTACCAGATACAGGTGGATCCTTGATTGGTAATGAGATAAAACCGTAGTTATTTGTTTCACTTTCTCAATGGATTCTTCCGTTGTCATTGGTACTGAATGAAAGTGGACAAATGTAACTGCCGCTCCACGTTTCATAGCCAAAATAGAGGCAACTGGTGAATCGATCCCACCAGAAAGTAATCCTACAACCTTCCCATTCGCGCCGGTGGGGAGACCACCTGGCCCAGGTATCTTTTTCGTATAAATATATGCTACACCCTGAACAATATCGATATAACAGGTGATGTCTGGATTTTTCAGTTGCACGGTTTTATCCATCTTGCTCAAGATGAATGCGCCAACATCCTCATTAACCTGCTGTGCGTTGAATAGAAAATTTTGATCCGGTCGCCTTGTTTTTATCTTAAATGTTTCAAATTCTTTATCCTGTAAAGCTGCCAAAGCCATTTCCCGGATACTTTTGATTTCCTGTGCAACATATCTGGCAAAAGCAAAATAAGCTAACCCAAATGTACTGGATAGTGCCTGAATAATTTCTTCCCGGTTTTTTGTCAGGTCATCATCTAGTTCAATCAGGATCCGCCCATATAGTCTTCGCACTGTGAATATTTTATCAGGGATTGCTCTATTTAAGGAAGCTTTAATATTTTTCCTTAGCCAGTTTTCAAAAAATCGACGGTTACCAAGTTTTAGACCAACCTCAGCATAATGACAGAGTATTGTATCAAATTCCATTAAACAATTTATTTTGATTTACTGGCTGAATATTTGCCATCTGCTATGATGACAATTTAAATAGAATTGCAGGATTATGGGTTGGTGAAGGGATAAATATCCTATTTATATTCACCGGCAATAAATCATGGAAAACACGGAGAAAACCAGAAAGATCAACGAGTTTAATGCCAAAACAATGATTGGTCATATCGGTATTGAAATTATGGAAGTTGGGAAAGATTTTGTCAGCGGACGTATGCCGGTTGATGAACGGACAACACAGCCTTATGGCCTTTTGCATGGTGGCGCATCCGTTGCCTTTGCTGAATCTCTGGGCAGCCTTGCGGGCAGCTTTCACGTAGATTGGAAAAAGGAAGCTGTGGTAGGAATTGAAATCAATGCTAACCACCTTAAAAGTGTTCGTTCAGGCTGGGTATACGGCAAAGCAACCCCCGTAAGGATTGGCAAACGATTCCAGGTATGGGATATTAATATCACCAATGAAGACAAAGAGGCTGTTTGTGTTAGTCGTTTAACGTTGGCTATTGTAAAATCAAAAAATTATAACAATTCATTTACAAAGGAATAATTATGAGTGACAAAATAAAAAGTGTTATAACCTGCGATCTTGATGGGAAAATTGAAACACTGAGTGAAGGAGCACAAAATCTATTCGGATATACCGAAGATGAGATGATTGGTAAAGGCCGAGTCAGTGATTTTAGCCCTGGGCAGATAGTGCTCGGACATGTGGTCAATTGGTTAAATGAATCTGTAGAAAAAGGCGTATGGGAAGGCGATACCGTATTTCTGCATAAAGACGGTCACGAGATCCCTTGCCATATAAAGATCACACCAACCAAGGGTAAAGAAGGAGAACATATTGGCTATTGTGGATTGACAACTCCGTTGAAGGATAAAACTGCTGATGATGTACGACCAGAAATTAAACTGATGACAAAGATATTCACCTGGCTGGTGATTATGCGCCTGCCATTTCTAACAGCTACATTTGTCCCCTTACTGGTTGGCGCAGCAGTGGCAAACTTTTTGGGTTATGATGTTAGCTGGGGATGGCTTGGATTAACGGTTCTAGGCGGATCCCTCCTCCACATCGGAACCAACACTGCCAACGATTATTTTGATCATACCAGCGGCACGGATGAAGCCAATTACAATTATATGGTTCCTTATTCAGGCGGTAGCCGCAGTATCCAAATGGGATTGATTTCCGCCAAAGGCATGCTTACCGTTTCTCTGGTCGCATTTCTATTGAGCGCTGTTGTTGGTGTTCCTTTGATCCAAAAAGCAGGTATGGATGTATTATGGCTTGGTCTAATTGGATTCGTTTCCGGATTTTTCTATACCGCACCACCTTTCAGGTTTGCATCTCGCAAAGGATTGGGTGAACTGTTAATTGGGTTGAATTTCGGCCCCCTCATGGTAGCAGGTAGCGCTTTAGTACAAACCGGCCAGATTCTTCCGGAAGCTTTATTGGCTGGAATACCCATTGGGTTACTTGTAGCTGCCATTGTATATATGAATGAATTTCCAGACCATGATGGCGATAAAGCCACTGGCAAGGATACGCTTATTGTGGTCTTTGGCCTGGAACAAGCCAGACTTGGCTATGTATTCTTGGTTGTTGGTGCATTTGTCAGTATTATAGTGATGGCGCTCAATGGAACCTTACCAATGCTATCACTGATTGCTCTCCCCGCCGCTTATTTGGGTATTCGAGCTGTCCAAACTCTGTACAAATACTATAATGATCGACTGCTGCTCCCTGCAAATGCCGGCACGATTAACATGCACCTAGTAACAGGATTACTGTTCTGTATTGGTATCTGGCTCGGTTGATTAGCTGATTTTGAGCTAATAATAGATAAGGATATATATGTGAGAGCTACCTGCGCCTATTTTAGGTACATGATTTTTCGTGTTTGCTGGTAGGTAGGCGTCACCAGCTGTATAAAATAAACACCCGTCGGAAATTCAATAGCATTCCACTGCAATTCATGAAACCCGGGCATAAATGTAGATGCGGTGAGATCGTCCACTTTTTCACCCAGGATATTATAAACAGAAATCTGTGTGAATTCTTCATCTTGTAATGCAAAATTAACTGTAACAGCCGGGTTAAAGGGATTGGGATAGCACTTTTGAATCCCGGGTCTGTCTGGAACAATTATCTCATCCAAGGATAGAGTAGTTAATTCAGATAGCGCGCTATTTAACACAGCCAGAAAATCATTGCCAAAAGGTGGCATTATATAACCTCTGGCAGTATAAATAACCTCCATTTCATGATTGATCAGCACATGATGAGGAACAGTGCCCCTGGTAAATATATCCCTGATATCGGATTGGCTATCATCAATTATAGGGTATGTAACACCGAATAATTTTTTCCAATCCGTACATTCCACTGTTTCTCTCCAGCCGTTACCCACACCAATTGTAGCCAACCCTTCGTCTGCGAATTGTGCCATGATTGATTGTGTATAAGCAGCCTCCAATTGGCAGCTGCGACTAGTTAAATTAAAAAATATCAGCCATACCACATGATAATTTCCGCCATTTTCTGTACCATTATAATCATAGAGTGAAATGGTCTGATTTCCTTCCGGGCACAGTGATCCAGAAAAATCAGATACAGAATCCCCTACCTTGTAGATTTGGGCAGACAAGGTCGATATCACCAGAGAAATTGCTATTACGATTTTCTTCAAAACGAGTATTTTTCTTTGGAAATCACTTTAAGAATATAATGTTACACTAAATTTGTATTGGAAAAAACTATTTTTTTATTGGCTAAGCAGAACTATAACTCTAACCGAATCGATAATGTTGGTGTCAAACCAAGCATTACTATATCCGTAGTAATAAATGGGTCAGCGGTGAGATTATATGATCTGTGGCTGATATTCCTACGATTAAACAAATTAAAAATTGATATACCAATATCCAAATTCTTGGCTAATAATCGATGCGACCTGGTCAAGCTTATATCAATACGTTTTATCATCGGCAACCTTTTACTATTCCTTGTTCCAGGTTCTGCAACTAAGGTATAATTTGCATTTTCATTTTCCCGGATCATCAGATTATTATTGGGAGTATAGACACGCCCTGTTGAAATGAGTCCAGTTAAGGTCATGTTCCATGGTCCGTATGACCGAATTATTGCGGATTTTAGTTCATGGGTTCTATCATGATCGGCAAGAAAAGTTTTACCGCCGTTCAGATCAGGGAACTCATATTCTACAATTCCATAATTATAGGCTGCCCAGCCGCGTAAATAACCATCCTTTTTACGTACTAATAATTCTAATCCCCTTGCAGTCCCGCTGCCTTTGAATACCAAAGCGCTGGTTTCTTTTATGTAAGCATCAACTGGAAAAACCAACTGTGAAAAATCAGCAATATTATCCATGGTTTTATTATAAATGTCCAATCCGATAAATGTAAAGGGGGTATCATATTCAAAACCTATACTTATTTGCTGCGCAGCCATAGGATCCGCATCATCATCAGGCAGCAACCACACAAACTTGCTGCCATTGGTGATAAAATCATTACTAAACCTGTACAGGAATTGGTGTACTATACCCGTTGATGCTTTAAAAAATAATTCTTCTGAAAAACGATAAAATACTGCTAACCTTGGATCAAAATAACTGACCGTACTTTTTCTGAATCGAGATGCTCGCAGGCCCAACATAAGCTCCAAACCTGGCGATAGCGTCCAACTGTCTCGAATATAACTCTCGAATAGATTACCATTAATTTCATGATTGATAAAAATAACAGAATCACCTAATTGCACAGAAAAATTCGTTTTATATCTGGTTGTGGAAACTCCGCCTTCCAGTTGGTGACTTGGATCAACATTCCAGCTTAGATTTATTCGCGCTGTTTGGTCTGAGATCTGATTATAATCCTGTGAAAGGTAAACAGGGGTATTTCCGCCATTTATGACCCAGTAACTATCAAGGTTGTGGTTGCTCCGGTAATTTGTCGTCGCCATAAACAGTTGCGTTGTTGTCTTACTTGACCAGCGATGAAACCACCTTGCACCCGTTCCAGTATTGCCCCATTCAGTTTGTTCATCAACCATGACTCCTTCTACCCCTACGGAATCTGATGCAAAATCGAAATTCTTTTCTTCACCCAAATAATCCTTTCCCTCGTAAAATGAAATTGAAACGATGTCTCTATCGCTTGGTAAATAGGTAAATTTCCCATTGATATCATAAAAATAGAAATTGGGTAGATATTCTGATTGATATGTAACGGTATCCGACTGCAATTCACCACCAATATTTAATCCTGAACCTGAAGTAAGAAAATTATGAATATTATCATAGAGCTTAGATTGATATTGATCAGTGAATGATCGGCGCGCCGATAAAATGAAACTACTGCGTTTTGATAACGGCTGTTCATAAGTGATCCCGGCACTGAGCATATTTACAAAAAGGTCTATTTTCTGTTGTTTTGTACTTCCTGATTTTCCAGTTATATCAATGATACTCGAAACACGGCCGCCATATTTCGCTGGAAATCCCCCTTTATAAACCTGGACATCTTTCACAATATTAGAATTAATTGCACTGAAGAAACCGAAAAAATGATCAACCTGGTAGATGGGCATACCATCAAGAATGATTTGATTTTGATCCGGTGTTCCGCCACGGACATACAACCCAGCAAAACCGGTATTGCCCATTTGGATTCCCGGCAATAGCTGCAATGATCGAAATATATCCGGCTCACCAATATTTGGCAGATCGGCTATGTGGCGCGGCGAGAAAGTTAATTGCCCCGTCCCTGATGACCGCTGCAAGAATTCCAGTTGTTCCCCATATATGTTCACTGTTTCCACCCCAAGTATTTTCAGGTACAGGTCAATCCTGACAACGTCAAGTCCGCTGGTATTTACAAACTCTATTGGTTCATAACCGATATAAGATATAATTAATGTATCAGCTAATTGTACGGTACCAGTCAGTGTGAAAAAACCATATTGATCGCTGATAGTGCCACGGTAGGTATTCTTTACCAGTATATTCGCATGCGGGATGAACTCACCAGTATGTCCATCCAAAATATAACCGCTAATCGATCGATCAGATTCTTGACTTTTACGTATAATAACGTATTGGGATTTATTCCTTTTCCAATCAAGATCACTATTTTCTAAAAGCGCGCTTATGGCCTCTTCTACAGAACAATTATTGCATGATCCGCTGGTATAAACTTTACTGACTATCTGATCTCTGTAAACTATATTTAATTCATAAGTATGTACCAAGGTATCAAGCGCTACCTTTAAGGGTACATCTCGATAATTGAAGTGGATACTCGTATTTTGACTATGGGTGGGTGTAACGGAAAGGAATAGCAGCGCTATTCCTAAAGAGAAAAACTTTTTAGTAGAAGATGTAGGTTTCCTTTTCAAATCTATAAGACCGCTTGGACAAGATGGCTAGCGTGGTCAGTACACCATCCAAATCTACCGCATTGATCACACCTGTGATAGAAATATCATGTAATTGATCACTGGCAAGTTCAATATTTACATCAAATTTACGCTCAATTTTAGCACATACGATCTCAAGATTTGTCTTGTTAAGTATCAGTTTGTCATGTATCCAGCCAGGATATTCCGGATGCGGTAATAGCTGTGGAACAGGGTCGTTGTTATTTGAATAATGGCCCGCTTTCACTATTACTTTATCAGATTTAGGTTTGTCTTGCTTGGGGATAAAAGAAATTGCCCCTTCGTTCACTACAACTTCTACATTTTTGTTTCTAGCATGGACATTGAATTTTGTACCTAAAACGGTAACTGTACCATAAAGTGTTTTCACTGTAAATGGGTAATCCCCCTTTACTACTTCGAAGTATCCTTCGCCATTTAGATTAACAATACGGGATTCAGAATTAAAATTTCTTTTATATTTTAGTGAACTCTCCGAATTCAATTTCACACTTGAGCCATCTGCCAAATTGATTTCAGCCTGTCCACCGCGCTCTGCGGACACAGTAGTATGGGTAGCCATATCATAAATTTTAGGCCCCGATAAAAGTGCAATGATCATTAGTGCAAAGGCATAAGCCAAGCGTGGTTGGATGGGGAAATAAACTTTACGATGCTGAACTAGTGCAGGCACTGGATCTTTCATATCCAGGCGCTGTTCCAAGCGCATCCAAGCATCCGCAGTACTGGGGCCTGTCGGCGTGGATACCTGTTTACTGGTTTCCCAAATTCTTTTCAGGTCATTTGGTAGTTTTTGGTCGAATGAACTCAATTTTTATCTCTAATTAAACCAGATTGAATAGTTTTTCCATTTCCATGAGTATAACGATCTAATTCTACATATTACTTACAAATAATTCTTGAGTTTAACGCGCAAAATCTTCAGTGCACGATAGAGCTGATTTTCAACAGTTCTGCGGGACAAAGCTAATGTATCAGCTATATCCTGATTGGCCAACCCATTTACTCGACTGAGGATAAATATTTCCCTGCATTTATCTGGTAAATGTTCATTTACCACATCTTGTATTTCAGCCTCTAATAATTCCGTCTCATGCCGAACAGCGGGATTATCAAGTTGAGACGGAGTCGGTTCAGGAATTGTATCTTTGTGGCGTATTTTCACATTTTCATGACGAAAGAAATCCAGACAAAGATTATTGCTTATTTTGGCAATATAGGAAAAAAAGGATTCTTTTGGTTTTAGGGAAGTTTTATGCTTCCAAACCCGTAGAAATGTATCTTGAACGATATCATCGGCTATTGTTTCATCTTTTACACGGTAGAATACAAAATTAAATAACGAATGGTGATATTTTGTAAACAGGTCCCTAAACGCATCACGATCAGACTCCCTTAACCGGGTAAGCAATTCTTGGTCTTTTTCTGCCATACTTTTGAATTGTTATTAGAATATGCATGAATTTACAATGGCCAGGATCAAGATATAATTACCCAGCTATCTAATCCAGTTCATCAATTCAATAATCACAGTTTGCATGAGATTTCCCGCGGTCTATTTAAAGACTGTAATCCGTCATGCAAGGCTACTTCAGTTATAATTATTTTTTTGGATACATCAATTATTTACTTGAAGACAAAAGGAATATTGTAAAATTTCGCCAATTTCATTATAAACCAGTTTACCTTCATTATTCTTTACCATCCAGTTTATACATATTTCATCACCACCATCATCAATAATATCCATAACTCCGTATTGACCTCGCATACCACTCCTACCATGGGAATAGGGACCTCCTTTAACGCTTGGTGTTCTATCTAAAGGACCAGCATGAAAAACAGGTATGGGGGCTCCACCATCAGTGGCATAATCACTATTAGTTCCATCATCAATTGCACTCATATGAGCATCACCACTAACAATACAAATAGCAATATCATTTTCTTTGATGAAATTGGCAATATTTTCTCTTTCCTCAGGATACCATCCCCAATTATCATGATCATCGCATTCATAACCTTTTTCAGTACGAATTATATTTTCATCATCACAATTGAACCAGCTTAAATCTGGTGTACTGATAAATGGAAAACTTGAATGCCAGACCACTGCTAAATTATTACTTTTTGCATCAAGTAATTCATTTCTAAACCATTGTAAATGATCAGGATTACCAAAATTACTCCCGGGCATGATTTTTTCACAATCAGTTGCATCAGGCATTTCACAATCACCAGTAAAGAGGGGTCTTCTTTTCTCAGAACGTAAGTCCGTCAATATAAATTTTAATCTACCAATATTGAATGATTGCGAAATAAGTGTATCACCTTGCCCAAAAGAAAGTGGGTAGTGCGGAACGTAAGACTTATATGCGTGTCGAGCATCGCTTTGACAGGCAATATAGCCGTCTTGATTAGGTGAAAGGCCGGAACTGTTATTTGGACCATAATCATGGTCATCCCACATATAAGCTATAGGTGTATTCTGATACAATTTTGACTGTTTTTTCGAACCTAGAACTGATCGATAATACGACAAGAAATTTTGTTTACAATCTCTATATATATTTCCATAATGAAAATCACCCAGCATCAAATAAAATAATGATTCCTCTGCCCTGATTCTATCGAAGACAGGGTTGTTTGATCCAGTTGTTGCACATGTTGCTAATGTAACTTTAAATGAAAATGGTTCATTGGATGGCGTTTTAAACCTTCCAATCACATCTTTATCTTTTTTGATTATCCCATTTACACTAAATCTATAATAATAAGCTGTACTAGGATTAAGATCGTCAAGTACGATTTTTGAAAAAAAATCTAACTCTGAATTTGTACTAACAGTATTGGAAAATTCTGTTCGTTTTCTAAACCTTGAATTTTCACTATACTGAATTTTTACCTTTGCCTCAGAGCTTGTAGCAAAAACAATTGTGGCGCTGTTTTCAGAAATTGCACCCGACCAATAATATTCAATATCCTGACTAAAACTGAATCTGGATATAATTATGGGAATAAATAATAGACACTTGAAAAAATTTAATGTCATTAATTAATCTAGCATCTTCTCAAATGGTTTTATGTAGGTAAAACCATCATATGGATTTTCATCTGGATGTCTAATGCACCAAAGATAGTACATATGAAAACCGGGTGCTGACGTCTGGCTATGAACTCTGCTATCAGTGATTGGTAAAATATCACTTTGCCTTATTTTATATACATCTTCACCCAGTTCACCATGGCCATATCCCCACTGTGGTGAAAATTCGTAATAATATATTTCTGGTTGTGAATGGTGGTGAGGTGGATAGCTACTCCACTTGCCAGGAAAATTCAAAACTTCACCTATAACCAATTTAGATTGTGGTGGTGCAATGGTTCTATCAAATGCCAAGCGGACTAATCGGTAACATGTATTATCCAGCTGATCCTTTCCTCGGTGTTCAGTATCAATATCTGCAGGGGTATAGATCATCCCTTTAAACGTATTTGAATTTGGTGTTTTAACTATGGCTGCTTTCGTTACAGTAGTAGAAGTAATTATAGCACCTTCATTGGGTGCTAAATGGGCCACAGTCGGATCGTGTTCGATCCAGTCATTGCGATTAAATAGAATTTTCGAATCTTCATATTCAATGTTACCTGTACCGTTAATTATTACGATAGCTATTTCATTTTCAGCATCACATATTTCTATTTTTTTATTTTCCTCCATCAATAATATATCAAAATAAATCCCTGTCTTTTCGAATACACCATTATAGTGGTTAAATCCCTTGGTAAAATCTTTTTCCCGAAATTGTGTTATTAAACTCATAATCCCCTTTATCTATTTATCATACGCGAACGAATAATCTGGATAAACTCATCATATCCATTTAAAAAGGTATCCATTGTATGTCTACTAGCACCAAAAAATTCAAATTCATCTATTGCCATACCATCTTCATCAAAGGCTCGATTAAAATCATTAAAATTTTGAGATAATTTGTCCATGGTTTCAGAATCAACAGGATCATTCATCCTATTTATTACTTCTATATCTGATGCATTGAATTTATTCCACCATTCATAAGGCATACTAATAACAATATCCCCGCCAACAAACTCAGACCAATGCTTATGACTACGAAATGCAGCCGCTAAAAGCTTAGACCGATACCCTCTTTTTTGAAATATTTTGTATGCATTCTTGAATACAGCGATGGACGCCCAATCTATTATTTCAGGATCCACATCAAGGTTTTCGCTTTGTTTTACACGCTTTAAATGATCATCAATGCGTCCAACCATAATTGTCACATATGGAGTAAGATTCTCTATATTTATTCCATCCTTCTCTGCTTGATCCAATCCTCTTTCGACAGCTTCTGCAACTTGAACAGCTTGTGGTACAGTAAAACTCACCGTGGCATTGATACATATACCATTTGCAGTCAGCTTTTCGAGTGCTTCTATACCGGCAGGCAAAGCAGGACATTTAACCGCAACATTGGGAGCTATAGAAGCCAAATGTTTACCTTGCTCAATCATCAATTCCGGATTTCTGTAATATTTCGGATTAACCTGCAAAGATAATTTTCCTTTTTGCCCGTTAGTTTTCTCATAAACTGGCAACAAAATAGCTGCAGCCTTCATACCTACTTCATCGATCAAAGCCCATAATATTTCATCCTCGGAGTAGGTAGGATTTGATTCAATCATGTTATCTATTACTGGTAGCCAAACATTTGGGTGGTTTTTTACAGCAGCACATGTAATAACAGGATTAGAAGTTGCGCCAACTGCTCCTTCATTCACGGCATGTTGAAGTTCTTCGTGGTCATTGGAGTCATTCCACCAATCAGAACCTAATTCAGACGTTTGTTGCATCTTACTCTTCATAGACATCAGTTAATTGAAATGCTATTCAAATAATTACGTGAACTAATCGCATAATGTAATGGATCTGCCTTGTCTGGATCTTGTTCTGCCTCCACAATGATCCATCCATTATAGTGATTTTGTTGAAGAATTTTGACTATAGAAGAAAAATCGATACAGCCATCACCGGGAACTGTAAAAATGCCGGAAAGGATTGTTTTAAGGAACGAATCGGATGAACTATCATACTTGTTAAATTCTTCTTTTCTTACATCTTTAAAATGAACATGCACTATTCTTTCCAAATTATTTTCAATGAATTCAACCGGATCAATACCTGCGTAATAAAGATGACCTGTATCTACGCAAAGATTAACATAATTGGGATCTGTAAATTTCAATAATCGTTTTATTTCTTCATTGGTCTGAATACACGTTCCCATATGGTGATGATAGGCCAAACGGATACCATAATCATTACATATTTCTCCAGCTATATTCAATGAACCAATTAATAATTCCCAATCTGGATCACTCAAGATAGGTTTTGCAGCTAAACTTTTATTTATATCACTATGTACTGATCCTGAACATTCTGCAATATTAATTACTTCAGCATTAGCTTCTTTTAAAAAGCTAACTTTTTCTTCCACATTTTTTAATTCATTTTCTTGCTCATTCAATACAAAATATGTTGAGTGCCAAGATGATGCTAATTTTAAATTGAATGTGTTTAATAATTCAGATAGCGCTGATACTTCATTAGGGAATTTATTCCCTAACTCGGTCCCTTCATAACCAGCCTGATTCATTTCTGAAAGTATTCTTTCGAGCGAATAACCCGAACCAAGTTCAGGCAGATCATCATTATTCCAGTTAATCGGTGCAATCCCAAATCGGATTTTGTGGATATTTTCAGAATTCCCGTTCATCCATCAATCTTTTTTCATATTCAGTTCTTGCTTGAACAACTGCTGGCATTTCAGACACTTCTGCAACAGGTACATTCCACCAAGATTTATAGCCGGGTACGTGTATTTCAGGATCCACAGAAACTTCAATCAACGTAGAAGAATTGTTCTTTTTAGCATTTTTCAATGCGTTCATTAATTCATCTCTTCTTTGAACTTCAACAGCTTCTATACCCAATGATTTAGCGATATTCGTAAAATTAATTGGTAATTCATCACCAGTATATTTTCCTGATTCAAAATCTCTTTGACGGTAAAGATTCCCAAACCCTTTGCTTCCCAAGCTAATAGACAGTCCATTAATACTGGCAAAACCATGATTGTTTATCAGTACAATAATAAGCTTTAGCCTTTCCTGCAAAGCAGTTACAATTTCTGAGTTCATCATTAAAAATGAACCATCCCCTACCATCACATAAACATCTCCACCATCTTTTGCTAATCGAATACCAAGACCGCCAGCTATTTCATATCCCATGCAAGAATAGCCATATTCCATATGGTACTGATTGCCATTTACTGTACGCCAAAGCTTATGCATATCACCAGGCAGACTTCCTGCAGCACAAACCACAGTATCTTCATCATTCATAAAATCTGATACTAAACCTATGACTTCACCTTGACTTATAAGAGGTTCATTATTAAGCGTAAAAATTCGATTTACTTCTTTAGCCCAGTCACCGTTTAGTGCAAATATTTCTTGACTATATTTTTCATTCACCTTGAAATCACCTAGTTGTAATAATTCAGTAAGCTTCACCAAACAAACCTTGGCATCACCAACTAAAGTTGTAGCAGAGTGTTTGCTGGCATCATCAGGTGAAACATTTATTCCTATAAATTTCACATCTTTGTTTTGGAACAGTGTCTTTGAAGCTGTAGTAAAATCGCTTAATCTTGTTCCAATACATATCACCAGGTCTGATTTCTTGGCTAATATATTTGCGGATGAAGTACCCGTGACACCAATGGCGCCTAAACATTGAGGGTGATCCCAAGGTATAGAACCTTTCCCCGCCTGTGTTTCTGCAACTGGAATTCCTGTTTTATTAGAAAAATCAATAAGAGCAGCTTCCGCATCTGAATAGATAACGCCTCCACCAGCAATAATGATGGGGGTGTTGGATTTATTAATAAGCTCAGCAGTTTTATGCAAAGATTTTTCGTTGGGCGACATTCTTGGAATAACCCAAACTTTTTCTGAAAACATATCATCCGGATAATCATAAGCTTCAGTTTGGACATCTTGAGGTAAAGCAAGAGTTACTGCTCCAGTTAAGGCCGGATCAGTTAAAACACTCATTGCTTCAGAGACAGCATCAATTAATTGCACCGGTTTGTTTATACGTGCCCAATATTTACTGACAGGTTTCAGGCAATCATTTACAGTAATATCCTGATTAGTTGGATGTTCGAGTTCTTGCAATACTGGACTTACATTACGTCTATTGAATGCATCACCAGGAAGTAA
>Ga0208568_1000078_pt1 | contig 46350 bp, 41 predicted proteins | sample DeeseametaMP2969_FD_184165 | JGI IMG/M metagenome (GOLD analysis project Ga0208568, IMG submission 184165) | Marine microbial communities from the Deep Atlantic Ocean - MP2969 (SPAdes) | ecosystem: Environmental > Aquatic > Marine > Oceanic | place: South of Funchal, North Atlantic Ocean... | reverse complement strand
CCTATGAGACTTCGAAGGTAGGACTTAAAGCCTTGTTCTAGCTCTATCCAATCCCCTGCAGCCCCGCCAAGAACGTCTGAAACCTCTTCGATCACATCGCCCATGTATTGATCGGCCCGAAGCCGAGACAAGGACAATGGCGGGTGATAAGTGACCGATAAGTTATCGATACTGACCCGGCATTCTTTTCGATTTTCAGGCGTGAGCGTATTTTTCTGCCCCCGTGTTACAGGGTCGGGGGCAGATATCGGATCGTCATGGTTTGTTAGAATGTTGCTGTTCACATGGCCTCTTAGTTGGGGCTACTTAGAGGGCCGAGTGTTGTCGCACTCGGCCTTTTTTATTCGGTCCCTCTTTGAGCATCATGCTGCGGGGCTTTGCCCCTGCACCCCAAGAACATTTCGGGTCGCCCGGTGGAGGTCAAGTAGACTCCCACCGAGCGTCTCCCCGGTATGACCCGCTAGCCGGGCGTCCTATTCCCGGTCAGCTCCTCTCCACAAATTCGGATCTTGTTGCAGGTCTTCTATCTTCCGGAATAATGCAGACCTTGGTACCAAAATCCGGCGACCGATCTTTAAAAACGGTAGTTCGCCCCTCCGTATAGCTCCATAAGCCGACGACCTGCCGATTCCTAACAGCTTGCCCGCCTCTTCTACCGTCATCGTTAAGGTGTCTATATCACGCAGTTTCATTTCTCAACTCCCTGTGTTATCGTGAACCTTCAGGTAGTATGTTATGTCTATCTAGTCATGTCTGCGCAGAACACTTATAGGAAAACGCATTTACGCAAAACTGGGTTCTAGGAGGCCCATAACCTTGATTCACCCGAAAATACGTCAGAAGATTGCGGAGCTTTGGTCCGAAGATATGACTCTCGGCGGAACAGCCATACACCAGCTCCTGAAAGAAGAGCCAATAAAACCCCCGAGCCTGAGGTTCGTCCAGGACGAGGTTAAGAAGCTGAATACGGGCGTGATGAAACTGGAGCCGCAAGCCGAGCTCTGCCTCTGGCAGCACGAATGGTATGAAGACCCGGAAAAAGTTCCCGTTTTACTGACCCTTCATTACATACGGACCGAAGTCGAAGGTCCCATCTCTTCGAAAATGTACGTGGAGGAGGCTAGATGGGCGCTCAAAATAGCCAGGTTCTTCGACATATCATCTCCGGTGTATGCCTATCTGTTATTCAGGTTCGCAGTCACATATGCCAAAGGGGACCTCATGGCCAGGCTGCTCGGTCAGCCATTCGATACGCGAACACTGGATAGGGCTTTACTAGAATTCTCGGGCGTAATCAAAGGTGATAAATCAGAAACCACTTTCCTGTTAGTCAGAGACTTCTTATCTGACCTCAAACGTCTCCGACCCGAATATCTAGAAGATCCAAAGACAGAAGAGTTGGGATTCCGCGGATTCTTTGAAGATACGGTGTTAAACGAAAAAAATGGTGACGTAGACACGGAAATCGACCAATGGAAACAATTGGAATGGGGTATAGCCAGGGTCGAACGCGAGGGTTTTATCGCTGAAGGCCGATTCCAGGCGTCCGATAATACAGACTGGGAACGATCAGCAGACAAAACCTATTTCGAGAACCAGGAGAACGATATCCGCTCCAGAGCCGCGGATTTATACGCAACTCCGGAAGGAAAAACAGCGTACGATTTGTTCGTTAAGAGTATAAATGTACAGAACAAACTGCAATTTCCCTGACATGTGTGGAGGTATTAGAGGTGGCGACGGGGAATAGTAAACCAAGGCGTGGTAGGGGTTCGATTATCAAACGAGGGAGCTGTTATTCGATAATCGTGAATTTCCAAGACAATTCTGGGAACCGAACCCGAAAATGGGAAAGCGGATTTACTACTAAACGGCAGGCCGAGAACAGACTGAGCGAATTATTGACCCAGATCGATACTGGGCTGAACATCAAGGCTTCCCATACTACGTTCGGCAAGTTCTTCAATGAATGGTTAGAACGCTACGTGTCCAAACGTGTACGGGGTAGCACTATGGACGGCTACCGCCAGAGAGCGAAACACATCGTGGACGGCCTCGGAGACGTCAGTATCGTCGACCTTAGACCAGACCATCTGATTGAGTACTATGACTCCAAATTGTCGAATCTGAGTGCAAGTACAGTAACGAAACACCATCACCTTATAGTTGATTGCCTCTTTGACGCCGTCAAATGGAATCTGGTAACCCGTAACGTCGGTATCGCGGTTGAGCCTCCCAGAGCTCCTAAAAAGGAGATGAGGGCACTCTCTGTAAGCGAAACACACCGATTCCTGGATACCTGTACAACCGAACCGTGGCGGACCATATTGCATACGCTGATCTGGACTGGAATCAGACGGAGTGAACTTCTGGGACTGCAATGGAACGATCTCGACCTGGACATGGCCCTCATGACGATCCGCCGGTCACTCGTTCGCTTGCAAAACGGCACTTATGTTACAGACGAGCCAAAGACATCGAGTGGCGCAAGGTCTTTGGACCTGGCCCCTTCTACCTGTCTATTATTGAAACAACATCGAGCGGGCCAAGAACGGGACGTAGAGGTATTGGGTATCCCATCTTCCCAGGCTAACTTCGTGTTTGGTCACCCTGACGGCACGCCCAGGACTCCATCCACGGTTACCCAACAGTTCCGTAGGATTGCTAGCAGAGCAGGTCTTTCTGGAGTCCGGCTTCACGACCTCCGGCACACCCATGCTTCGTTGATGCTCCAGCAGGGAACAGACATCAAGACGATTAGCACCAGGCTAGGGCATTCCAGTGTCGCTTTCACGATGGACACTTATGCTCATCTCTTACCCGGCATGCAGAAGGCAGCTATGGAAAAGTTCGAAGAGGCGTTCGCAGTAACCGGGCAAAACTCTTAAGAGGGTCGATTATTTGGCGAATAAGCAACAACCGGAGAACCAGGAGTCACAAACATGAGGTCGGAACAACACGAAGCGCTAATAAGAATGGGTACGCATCGATTCGTTAGAAATATGTTGCGCAGCATGACCGTCTTGCTAACTATCCCCTTTGTTATATTTTTCTCAGTGTGGGGTTCTTTAGAGGGCAAATATACGACGGATTGGGTAATGAGCCCTTTAACTATTGTCGTTGGAATTGTTTTTAGCGTAATAACCCTGATCGTCGCCAGGATTTACTATAAAAAAGACGTGACAGCGATATTTGAAAGCTTTGCTGAACCGGTTCCTACGGACTCCCAGACCCCCCCTATCAATCCGATCTATTGATGAGCGGAGACGTTTCGCAGTTTTCAGATAAGAGTGCTTGTGTTGGCGAGGTTGAATAATTAGGTTGCAATTAGGTTGCAATTTGGGGAAAATAAAATCCCCCTGAACAGTTCAGGGGGATTTTTGTGCCTGTATTTTGGTAGGGCGTAGGGGATTTGAACCCCTGATCTCCGCCTTGAGAGGGCGGTGTCCTGGGCCGCTAGACGAACGCCCCACACATGTGGCGCCGGACCCCTCGGCCCACGAACGAGTCCAGCCCAATCATGCTACCAAACCCGGCCATCGGTTGTAAATCACAGGCGGGAAAACCGGCTGCGGATATCGATCAATACTGACGGCCTGACATGCCCTATAGATAAGACCGGCCCGTTCTTCGTCGGAAGGATGGGCCGGTCTTGGTTTCCAAAGCTCAGGGGTTCGGGTCTTTTCGCCTAGTTGACGGTGAACGTTCCGAACATGGTGAAGTTGTGGCCGGGGAAGGTGCAGACGAACTGGTAGTCGCCGGCGGCCGGCGCGGTGAATGTCGCCTGTCCGCTCTCGCCCGGACCGATCAAGATCGTGGCGCTCAGCAGCCGGGCGTCGCCCGAGGGCAGCCAGTTGTTGTCCTGGCCGGCAGCCAGACCGGCGGTGGCAACGTCGTCTTTGGTCCCAGCTTCGACCAACGCCCAGTTATGGGAGTTGACGCTGGAGGAGTTGTTGAAGGTCAACACAACCTCGGAGCCCGCCGCAGCCGATAAGGATGCAGTGGTGAACTCCAGGGCCTCGCCGTTTACGTCGATGGTCAATTCGACCGTACCGCCAGCCGGGGCCGATGGCACGGGAGTGTCCTCCGCGGGCATCGCCGTCGGAGGCGGAGGCGGCTCGGTGGCCCGGTCCTCTACGGCTATCGTGTTGGGGGGCGCCGGAGTGTCGGTGGCATTGGGGTCAGCTTCGTCGCTACCGCAAGCGATGGCCAAGAGCATGACCGCGCTCAATATCGAAATTAGAACCAAGAGTGATTTTCTCACCTGTGAGCCTCCAATCTTCATAGCAGATCAATGGATTTTACAGTGCCATTTAGGCATGTATCTAGTTTGTTATTTTTATCACAATCGGTCTTTGGTGTCAACGCGCCCGCGCACGATTCCAACTCCGCGCTTCGACTTCAAAAAACTGGGTCTAACACCAGTAAAAGACTGATTTAAACACCCACCATAGCGCCGGCCAAACCTGGATGCCGGGCAACGATGTGTTCTATCATATCCCCCAGGCATATCCGCCAGCCATTTCTGCTATGTCTCGTTCGACCGCGGCGCGAGGATAAGCCCAACTAGGAGGTCCCGTGGACATCGGCAAGTTCCCTTCCTCATTACTCGAAAGATTGCTCCAGAAACCTGGGGTTACAGACTCCAGGGTGCTGTTGGGCCCCAAAGTGGGTGAAGACGCGGCCGTCATAGACCTGGGCGAGACGCTGCTGGTGGCCAAAAGCGACCCCATAACCTTCGCCACCGACCGGATCGGCTGGTACGCCGTGCAGGTGAACGCCAACGACATCGCCTGCACCGGAGGCACCCCACGCTGGTTCCTGGCCACACTGCTGGTCCCTGAGGCTTTCACCGAGGACCAGGCCGAGGAGCTGTACACCCAAGTATTAGATGCCTGCACCGCCATTGAAGTCACATTGATCGGCGGACACAGCGAAGTCACCTACGGTATCGACCGTCCGATCGTGTCTGGGACCATGCTGGGCGAAGTGGCGCGAGACGGGCTCGTCAAGACCGGAGGCGCCCAAGACGGGGACAGCATCGTGGTGACGAAAGGCATCGCGATAGAAGGAACGGCGCTCTTGGCCCGGGAACGGGCCGACGACCTGCGCAAGGCCGGCGTCAGTGACGACACAATTACACTTAGTGCACAACTGCTGAACAGTCTAGGTATAAGTGTATTAATTGATGCTCAAGTCGCCTGCACTAATGCACAAATACACTCCATGCACGACGTCACCGAAGGCGGTCTGATCACCGGTCTCCGGGAGGTCGCCGCGGCATCCGGGTTAGGGTTGGCCATCGAAGAGGGGAGCGTGCCTTTACTTGGGCCGACTGAGGAGGTCTGCAACGCCCTCGATCTGGACCCTATGGGCTTGCTAGCATCTGGTGCGCTACTCATTACACTCCCTTCCAGCGAAGTTCCATCTTTACTTGTTGCTCTGGAGCAAAAGGGAATAGATGGTTGGGAGATCGGGATGATGATGGCGCCGGAAGAGGGTCTGGTCTATATGAGCCGGAAGGGCGAGGTTGAGCTCCCCCAGTTCAGCCGCGACGAACTGGCCCGTTATTTCAGCCGCACGCCGGGCTAACGCGGTTCACTTTCCTGTCGTCGATATTAAATGGGGCGTAAGGGACCGGATGGTCTTGGGGACACCAGTCGCCCAATGAACAGCCTTCAAGAAGCCAGCTCTTTTATCGCCTCGGCCGCCCGCTGTTGGGCTGGCACTGTCAGCGACCATTCATTCCCCTGGGCAATGAACATGTCCCGCTGCTTCTTCATATGGGAGGCGAAGTTGGGAGCGTCATAGGCGCCGTACTCGCGGCAGGCTTCGATCAGCCGCTCCTTGGAAAAAACTGGCTGCCCTCCAGCCAGCAGACCGCCAACCCCCAGCAACAAGGCCAGTTTTACCTGCTTCTTGGAGTTGGTCTTTTCCTTCAGGTCTTTCACGATAATACGATATGAGTTGCCGTCCAAATGATAGACCCGTGATATGGCGGCGCCGGGTAATTGGTGCTGGTCCAAGAATATGGCTCCCCGTTCGCCAGTCGTTTGTTGCCCGTCGAGGCCGGCACTGGTGTAGGACCCATTCGACGGGGAGACGGTCGCCTCGCCGATGCGATTGACGCTGCCCGTGGCGTGATTGCCAGTCGACCTATCTAGATCGTTACTGTGCCCGCTCTGCGGCGATGGCGAGTCCGACTGGGCCAGAACGCGGATCAAGGCCTGGAAGCAGGGGATCTGATATTTCTCGGGGCACCGTTCCGCCAGCCTAACGGCCTCGTCCAGATGCTCCGCCACGTTCTCAAACACTGCCGCCCCTCCATAAAACCGCCGGGTAACCCCAAATCGGCTGCCGTCTGGCAACTACCGGTCGGCCGGTGCACCCGGCTGAGATCGTCGAGTTACCCTTAACTCAGTATATCGCCGTGAATATCCCGCTTCAATTATTAATGACCCTCCAAATGGGCATAATTAAAGGGCCGGTCCTCTAAAGAAAGACCGGCCCTTTGTCTAAATCGCCCCTGTTGCGAATTACATTTATGTCGAAGTTCTCACTTCTGATAAACCTTCAACGACTCCCGAAGTTGGTCTACGGTGATGTTGCCCCCGCTTATGGTTATGGCTACCTTTTTGCCCTTTATCTTTTCTGGGTACCTGATAGCGCCAGCCAGAGCAGTCGCGCCGGCGCCCTCGGCCAGCGTATGAGCCTTATCGACCAGAGTGCCGATGGCCTGGTGAATCTCGTCCTCGCTGACCAACAGAAAGTCATCTAGCAAGTCCGCCATGATCTGCTGGGCCAACTCGTAGCCTGACCTGGTGGCGATCCCCTCAGCGACGGTATTCATCTCGGACTCGACGATCTCGCCCTTCTTCCATGATAGGTAACCGGCCTGGGCCTGTTCCGATTGTACCGCCAAAACTTCGATGGACGGATCGATCCCCTTGGCGACGATACACGCCCCGGAGATCCCGGAACCGCCGCCCAGGGGAAGCATCAGAACTTCGACATCAGGCAGGTCTTCCAGCGTCTCGAGGGCCTGGGTGGCCACACCGGCGATGAGCAAGGGGTCATTCACTGGGTGCACGAACCGGTAGCCCTCCTCCTTGGCCAGGCGCTCACAATGCAGCCGGGCCGCATCGAAGTCCGCGCCGTGGAATACAAGCTCAGCGCCCAGGGCCCGCATGGCCGCCACCTTGTTGGGGTTAGCGTCTTCGGGTAGCCCGATCACGGCCTTAACGCCAAACAGCTTGCAGGCGCTGGCCATGGACTGGCCGTGATTGCCGGATGACGCCGTGATCAGCCCACGCTCTTTCTCTTCGTCGGATAGGTTGGCCAGCAGGTTGATGCCGCCGCGGCCCTTGAAGGCGCCCAGTGGCAGATGTTCTTCGTGCTTTAAGTACACTTCTGCCGAGAGCATCTCGCTGAGACCAGATGAATAGTGTAATGGTGTACGAGCGATATAAGGGGCGATAGTCTTCTTCGCCCGGTAAATGTCTCGTAGCGTTGGGACCTGCATATCACGCCGCCTTTTAATCGAGTATTTCCAAGAGTCATACCCAGCTTATGGGCCGGATATGACCGTGTCAACGGCCTTCTTCATCGATGCGGTCCAACGGCGGTTGGGGCCGCGTTTCATTCCGGATCGTCTTGATCCTGTGGTAGATGAACCACGCCACCACCACGATTATTATGCCAGCGATGGGAAAGTCGAACGGCCGCATGACCTGGCGTAGGTCCTCCCAGTTCTCGCCCAGCTTGAAGCCGCCGTAAGCCAGACCTAGGCTCCAAGGATATGAGCCGACGAACGTGTAGAAGCTGAATTTCCAGAAGTTCATCCGGGCGATGCCCGCCGGAACACTGATAAAGGTGCGGACCACCGGCAACATCCGCGACGCAAATACCGCCACGTCGCCATACTTCCGGAACCATTCCTCGGACCGGTCCACCTCATGCTGGGTCACCAGAACGTACCTTCCGTACTTCCTTAATAGAGGGCGGCCGCCCTTATAGGAGATCCAATAGGCCACCCATGACCCTAAAAGGTTCCCCAAGGCCCCGTAGAAGCCGGCCATCAACAGCATCCAAGCTGAGTCGCCCTTGTCTTCGATCAGGAGCCAACCGGCCAGCGGCATGATCAGCTCGCTGGGGAACGGTATCGCAGCACTCTCGACCCCCATGAGGAAGACCACCCCAGGCCAGCCCATGGCGTCGTAGACGTTCGTAATTATTTCTAAAAACCAGGTTTCTATGCCTAACATGTCAGAAAAAGTTCTTTAATCTCCCTAAGATATGGCGGCGCCTGTTAAACTTATGGGCGTTCCGCCCAAATTAATGTTCTAATCATTTCTTAAATTAATTTAAAAGAAACCTTAGATTTTATTGACACTAATCAAAACAAGTGTTAATCTAATTGTACCCCGAAGGCCCGGGTAGCAGTATAAATCAGAATGAATAGAAGAGGATACGGAGGGAACCATGGCTAGAAAGACGAAGCTGATGCAACGTGTTGAGAAGGAATTCCAGCGTCCCTTAGAGCGCCTGTTGCCCGAGAAGGTAAACGAGATTGGTCTCTCGTCTACCGCCGAGGAACTTGGCGTCAGCAAGGCCACTCTCGGTTACTGGCTACTGAAGCTTGGTATAAATGTACAACGCGTAGCCCTCGCCCCCGGCGAGACATTGGAGATCAAGCGGGCTAGTTAGACCCCCGGCATCTTAAGTTTCCGAAAAGCGATTGTTGGAAAAGTCCCGTTCTTCCGTAGAAGAACGGGACTTTTCTATTTCACCTTGTCACGTGATTCATCTATCGGCCCAGTTGGTCCGCTTAGAAAATGGGTGTCCTCTCAGCCATTTTAAGGCCCTTTTTATAATTCCACCCATCCCGGAGACCATCTGAACGCCAAATCCACTCCCAAATCGACTTTTAGCTACCCCTGAAAGATGCCTTCAGGCAAAAACGCCGAAACCGTGACGTTGGGCAGGTCGACGACGTTGCTGATCTTTAGGTCAACCGCCACGCTACAGATGACGTAGGCCTGTTCCTTGGTCCAACCCCTTTCTTTCAACAGGTCAATCATTTGAATCAGGGCGTTTCGGGCCGCCAGCGTCAGGTCTTCGCCCTCCTGGGTGCCGTCCTCCCGGATGGGCATCCCCATGGTCGCGATAAAATTCCGGGGCACGGCCCATTCCGGCGCGATGAAATATCCAGGATGGGCGAACCGGGGGAAGATTATGTTATTCCGGGCGGCCTCTCCCTTCTGTAGATGGAATTTGACCACTGCGGTGGCGCCCATCTCGATGGCCGTGATGCAGCATTCGGAATCGCCCTGGGCAAAATGGCCGTCGCCAGCCGAATAGAGTGCGCCAGGCACGTTTACCGGTATCAATAACCGGGAACCCTTGGTGAGCTGCTTGGCGTCCACGTTCCCGCAGTTCTCTCTCGGCGGGATTGTGCGGAGTCCCTCCGATGCGATGACGCCTTGGGGCACCGCATCTTCGGCGTCGGGGGGAAAGGCGGTACCGCCGCGGCGGACCAGGTCGGCTTCACGTTCGGTCCACTTCTCCAACTGGGCTCGAGAAGGCGCGATTCCAGCGGTACCCATGAAAGATCCATTGGGTATCCTCACGCCTGGAATGTCCTTGGACGTCGCCCAGCCATCGCTCATCTCCCAATGGGCCACGAAGGGGTCGGGAAACAGGTCGCGCAGGAACCCGGCGCCGGGACGGTTGCGGGTCCAGCCGTAGGACTGGGGAATGACATCTACGTATTCGATCTCCAGCAGGTCTCCCGGCTCGGCGCCCTTTATGTAAACCGGGCCGGTCAGCGGGTGTCCCACCTTTCCGGCGAACCCGGGAAAGTCATCGACCGTTACGTTGGCGTTCATCTGCCCGTCGGAGGCGTCACGGGTCTCCAGGGAGACTTCTTCGCCGGGGTCCACCTCCAAGATTGGGGTGATATCCGGGTGCCACCGGTTGTGGCCCTTGCCCGGGTCGTCCTTCAGCATCTTGCTGCGGTCTATCTCGATGCTTTTCATGGAATCTCCTAGCAGTTAAAAAGCTATCAGCCGTCAGCTTTCAGGTGCGGACCTCTGACGGCTGATAGCTGAGTGCTTTAGATCGTCCAGTCGTCGGGCAGACCTGGCGTGGCCATGGGCTTAATCATGACTTCCACCAGGGCGGCCTGGCCGCTTTCGGTGGCGGCGATAGCCCGCTTGAGCGCCGGACCGATCTCTTCCGGGTCTTCAACCCGCTCCGAGTAAGCGCCCAGGCCCTCGGCCACTTTGCTCCAGTTGCCCGTGAGTTTGGCCATGTCCGGTGGCGGGCCGGTGGGGCTATCCATGCCCATCAGGCCTCCGCCGGTACCTTCATTGTTGACGACTATGGTGAGCGTGGGCAGTCCCATGCGGACGGCCGTTTCCAACTCCATGCCAACCATGCCAAACGAAGCGTCGCCCAGCAGGTGGACCACCAGTTTATCGGGCTGCCCCAGCTTGGCGCCGATGGCCCCGCCCAGCGACCAGCCCATGGCGGCCATGCCACCCATGCCCAGATAGCTGCGGGGCTCGGTGGCCGTCCAGAAGGGCGACATATAGCCGCGGCTTCCTCCAGCGTCGTGAAGGGCAATAGTCTTGTTCGGGTCGATGATCTTGGCCAGTTCGTGGACCACGCGGTATCCATTGGTGGGGGTGGAAGTATCGTTGAAAACGGGCTCCCAGGCGCCCAGGTCCTTGTCTTTGGCCTGCTTGATCTCGGCGACCACTTCCTCTTTGAGACCGCCCTTGCCGGGTCCGATGCGTTCTTTCACAGCATCTAGGATGGCGCGCAACGCCAGCTTGGCGTCGGCCAAGATAGGCACCTCGGCCTGGTATTGCTTATTCAGGTCATGCTCGTCGGCGTTCACATGAATCAGGCTCACATTCTCGGGGATGGGTCGTCCGTCGGTGCCGTTGGGCAGCCGGTAGGAGTTGCCCACCGCCAGGACCACATCGGCCTTGCGGTTCATGTGCAGGGAAGCTCCGCTAGCGTACCGGCTGCGAGGGTAACAACCCATTCCCATGGAGAGGGGATGGTCCTCCGGAAAGACCCCTTTGGCCACCAGGGTTGTCGCCACCGGCATGGACAGCAATTCGGCCAACTCTTTGGCTTCGTCCCAGGCCTCGGCGGACAAAACGCCGCCGCCCAGGTTCAAGACTGGCAACTTGGCGTTGACCAACAGATCGGCTGCCTTGGCGACCTCATCAGCATCCGGGGCGGCCTTTCGTCCGGGGCCGACGGGCTCGTAGACCAGCGAACCATCTGGCACCTCAGTCATCAGCACGTCCTGGGGCATCTCCAGCACCACCGGGCCGGGAGAGCCCGAGCGCAGGGCGGTGAAGGCGCGGCGCATGATTGACGGGATGTCTTCCACTTTGGCCATGGTGCCCCGCCACTTCACCAGGGTATCGAAGATGCTGGCGGAGACCTCTTGCTGGACCTCTTTGCCCAGTTGGGCCAGGGGTACCTGTCCCATCAATAGAAGGACTGGAATATTGTCGGCGAAAGCGCCGGCGATCCCGGTAAGGGTATTGGTGGCGCCTGGGCCGGTGCCGGTCATGGCCACGCCCACCTTGCCGGTGGCGCGGGCGTAGCCGTCGGCGATCTCCACGCCCAGTCTTTCGTTTCTAGCCGCGAAAACCTTGATGGTCTCAGAGTTTCTGAGACCAGTCCAAAGGGGGTTTAATCCACCGCCTTGGAATCCGGCGATGTACTCAACTCCTTCCAATTCCAGGGCGCGAACTATGGCATCGGCACCGCGCATGATTCCTCTCTCTGTCTATTCGAATTGATCAGGGATACCCAAGCCCGAAAACGTGCCTGAGCTGGCTCAGGTTGGGGGGATGATACGCCCGCGCCCAACGGGGGTCAACCGGCGGCGATGGGTGGTGCCTTTGGTCTGAAATCGATATGATGACCCAGGCGTCAGATACTGAATCGGGGAGATTCCAGTTGGCCGGTAAATTATTTCTCCTCTGGCTAGCGGTCCCATTGTTGCTGGCGTTGCTGGCCTGTACGGCCGCAGGCACGCCGACTCCGGAGTCCACGGTAACACCGACTTCCAAGCCCACGACCACTCCGACTTCCGAGCCTACGGCCACTCCGGCCCCCGAGCCCTCGGCAACGCCGACTATCAAGCCCAAGGCCACCCCCTAGCCCCTATAAGCCTACGGCAACGCCTGTCATCGAGCCTATAGCCTCCCCAGCCCCTAAACCCACGGCAACGCCTGCAGTTGAAGTTGAACCAGCGCAAATCGGGGTCCGCTATTCACACCGGCTTTACACCCACTGCGGTATCCGGTACGCCAATTTCGATGGACGAATGTGGGTTGCAGACCCGATACTCGGCACAGGGAACCCTCCACCGGGCTGGGGTAATCCCAGCGACTCCGGCACGATGGAGTTGATCACCGACGACCGGGCTTTGTTCCTCTCACATTCCGGGGAACCAGCATTTTTCATCACGGCTCCGGTGGATTATCAATTTAGGTCCTGCGCGTAAAGAAGTCAGCTAGGCCACACCACCCGGTGCGCATCTTTTGTTGACCCCGCCTAACGTGAAGGGTATCATCCGTTCAAATTCCGCCGGACCGAGCCTGATTCAGCTTCAGCTGCGGTTGCCAATGGGTATCCCGCAAACCTGATTAGCGGCGGCCAAAAAAGGATATAAAAATGCCATCAGCCAGCGAGATGATCGTCCAGACTCTGGAGGAAGCCGGTATCGAGTACGTCTTCGGCATCCCCGGGGGCGGGACCGGGCAGATCTTCCAAGTCCTGGAGACCAAGCAGGACCGGATCAAGACCATATTGGTGCGCCACGAGCAGGTTGCGGCGATCATGGCGGATGCCTACGGCCGCGCCGCCGGGAAGCCGGCCGCCATCATGGGGCAGGGACTGTTCATGGGCTCCAACGCCACCTTTGGCATCATGGAGGCCATGCTCAGCAGCTCCCCGATGCTGGTGATTACCGACACGTCTGACGGAGGCGCGGCCCAGCGGCCCGCCAACCAGTCGGGCGCCGGGGAATACGGCAGCATCGACCTCCAGTCCATCTTCAAGTCCATGACCAAGTACACCACCCTGGCCACCAGCCCCAAAGAGGCTGTTCTAGGCACGCAGATGGCCATCAAACACGCGGTGAGCGGACGTCCTGGCCCCACCACCGTGCTCATGCGCTCGGCGGCCATCTCAGGTCAGGTGGACGTGGAGTCCCCGCCCTTCATCCACAACGCGTCGGGTTTCCTGAACACATCTAAACCGGCCAGCTCGGCGGTGGACATCGAGCGGGCCATCAAGATACTAAGCGAGTCCAAGAGGCCGGTGATCATCGCCGGGAACGGGGTGCGCGTGGCAAGGGCCCACACGGAGCTGCAAGAACTGGCCGAGCAGTGGGGCATGCCCGTGGCCACCAGCTATAAAGGAAAGAGCGCCATCTCCGAGGACCATCCGCTGGCCCTGGGCATGGTCGGCACCTACGGGCAGGAAACGGCCAACCGGGCGGTGGGCGACGCCGACACCGTGCTCGTGATCGGCGCGTTATTGCGCTCCCAGGAGACTGTGGGTGAGCGTCCGGACATATTTAATCCAAATAGGCAACGCATAATCCAGATCGACATCGACGAGCGGAACGCCGGGTGGTCTTTCCCGGTGGAACTGGGCCTGATCGGAGACGCCAAAGTCATCCTGGAGCAGTTGATTGAAGCATCCAAAGCGGCCGCACAGGACAACTCTGGCCGGAAAGAATGGACCGATAGCCTGCCTGGCCGCCGCGATGCCGGCGGCTACCACGACCAGCCGGAGATGCATGAGGACAGCTCGCCGGTGAAGCCCCAGAGGCTGATCGCCCAACTGCAGGCGACCATGGAGGATTCCACCATCTACACGTTGGACGCCGGCAACAACCGCACCTGGATGGCCCATCTCTACCGGGCCCAGCAGGCCAACACTTTCTACAGTCCCGGCGGCACCGCGGGCATGGGTTGGGCGCTGCCGGCCGCGGTGGGCCTGAAACTGGTCTACCCGGACCAGCCGGTGGTCTGCGTAACCGGCGACGGCGGCTACATGATGACCGTGAACGCCATCTCCACGGCGGTGCAGTACGACCTGCCCATCATCTGCGTGGTGTTCAACAACAACTCCCTGGGCATGGTTCACGACCATCAGCCCGAGGGCCACAAGATAGCCTCCGAGTTCTATCCCACCAACAACGCCGTCGTGGCCGAGGGCATGGGCGCATGGGGTGTCCAGGTCAGCGATTCCAAGGACCTGCCCGACGCGCTTCGGGCCGCCCAGGCATCCGGCAAGCCGGCGGTGATCGACGTTCTGATCGATCCAGGCCCCAGCCCCGACGACTGGCGGGCCGGCGCCTGGCGACCGGGCCAGACTTAGGAGAATCCCCGCTTTGTACCACCCGCATTTGCGTCCTTCGACAGGCTCAGGATGAGCGGTTTTTCCGCTCATCGTGAAGCCACAGGTTCCGCTCATGGTGAGCCTGTCGAACCACCGTTCGCCACAGCCTTTTGAACCGCAGGAGACAACTACAATGGCTGATTCACTGAAAGACAAGATCGCCCTGGTGACCGGCGCCGGATCCGGCATCGGCCGGGCCACATCCTTGGTGTTGGCCCGCGAAGGCGCCACCATCGCGGTCTCCGACATCGATGCCGACGGCGGAGAGGAGACGCTCAGCGCCATCAAGGACATGGGCGGCGACGGCATTTTCGTCCACGCCGATGTCTCCCGCCCAGCCGATGTCGAGGCCATGGTCGGGGCGGTTATCCAGGCCTACGGACGCCTGGACTGCGCCTACAACAATGCCGGAATCGAGGGCTATTGGGGCGGGCGTCTCCACGAATACCCCGAGGACACCTTCGACCGCCTCATGGACGTCAACGTGAAGGGCGTCTGGCTCTGCCTGAAATACGAGATTCCAGAGATGCTGAAACAGGGCGGCGGGGCCATCGTAAACACCGCCTCGGCGGCGGGACTGGTGGGCTCCCGGCGGCTGTCGGTCTATTCGGCCAGCAAGCACGCCGTCATCGGCCTGACCAAGTCTGCGGCCCTGGAATACGCCGCGGACAACATCCGGGTGAACGCCGTCTGTCCAGGCATCATCGACACGCCCATGATGGACCGTCTGGTAGAAGGCCGGGACGACTACGCCGCAGCCATCCCCACCCGCCAACCAATCGGCCGCAAAGGCACCCCCGACGAGATTGCCGAAGCCGTAGCCTGGCTCTGCTCCGACGCCGCCTCCCTGGTTACCGGGCTAGCCATGGCCGTGGACGGGGCGTTTACGGCGCAGTAGCCGTAAACCCGCCCCGCCGCCCTACCCGTCGTTCCGGCGAAAGCCGGAACCCACTGGTGCACCAAACTAAACCATTCATCCAACCGACGGCACAGTAGCCATGAACACGGTGGCTGAGTGGATTCCGGCCTCCGCCGGAAAGACGTATGCCATTCTCACGCCTACATCGTTGGACTGCCAATACGCCTGGTGATAATATGTCCCCAGACTCATTCGCAGCTTGAATCAACGTGATTATCCGGCCCGTGTCTGACGGGCTGTTCCAACCCCGGAGGCCCTTTGGCGGACTTACTGCAAATAATGGACCTGGCTGACTCCGGCCAAGTGCAACTTTCCTATAACAGCGGCTTCAGCATCGAGACCTCTCCACCGGCTGACTTCACTTTCCCACTCACCGACTCCGAACTGGCGGAGATGCGCTGGTACCTCAGAGAGTATCCGGAGAACACCTTCGGCGAGGCCAAAACCCGCGCCGAAACAGTTGAGTCAGGTCTCAAGGACCTTGGCCGTCTTCTATATGAAGCCGTGTTCGGTTCCAGCGACGAGGCCCGGTCTCTTCTGGAAAGGGCTAATCAGGCCGAGCAGACCCAACTATCGATAATCTCCGGCAGGGCCGAGTTCCTTGGACTCCCATGGGAACTGCTTAACAGCGGCGGCGATGCTTACCTAGTCTCAGAACTGACCGGGGTTTCGCGTCTCCCGCCGTCCGAGCCATTGGAAGACTTCTCCGGCCAACTGCCCACAGACCAACTGAACGTTCTGCTCCTCCTGCCTCCATCTGGTGAAGGGTCAGGCAGCATCGCCACCGAGGCCCTGACCGCCCTGGAATCGCTGACTGTGCCGGCCGAGCTGGACTGCCTGCGACCTTCTTCCGAAGCCAACCTACAAGAACAGTTGGCCGGCAATGTTGGGCACTACCACTTGGTCCACTTTGACGGATTCACCATCGACAGCCAGGGCATCTGCATGGAGGACGGCTCCGGCGGTGTGGCGTCGGTCGACGCCGCCGCATTGGCTGGACCGTTGACCGCAGCCCAGACTCCTGTAGTCCTGATCAACGCCTCCGCCTCCAGCGCCCTGAAAGACGTTATGTCATTCGCCGCTGGGCTGGCCCAGAACGGTGTCCCCCAGGTGGCCGTATCGCCACTCCCCATAGCCGGAGCGGGCCGGGTCCTGTTCGCTGAGAACTTCTTCAAAGGCCTCAGTGGAGGCACGCCTATCGCCGAGACCGTGGCCACCGTCCGCCGGTCTATGATGGACCATCCCCAGCGACCCTCAGCCACCGGGCCGCTTGTGTCCTGGGACTGGACCCTGCCCATGGTGTTCGAAGGGCGGGAATACGCGCCGGAAGCGATAGTGGCGGAAGAAGAGGAGGCGCCGGTCCCCGGCATGCCCCAGACTGAGGAGGAACGCACCGGCAACGAACTGCCCAGGGGCGGCCCTTATGGACTGATCGGCCGCCACGCCGAACTGCTGGAACTGGAGCGCCGATTTACGCAGTCGCCCGTGGTGCTGCTGTCGGGAGACGTGGGCGCCGGCAAGTCGGAGCTGGCTTTGGGCCTAGCATCGTGGCTGCGCAAGACCGGCGGCCGTCCCGGGGGCGTGTTTTACTCTGCCTTCGAGGTTGGCGCCGGACTGGAGCGGGTGCTCCACGAGATCGGCACCTCCCTGGCGGGGCTGGACTTCGCCGACATGTGGAACGAGGACCGCCGCACCTGGGTCGTCCAATATCTGAAAGAGAACCCAGCTTTGCTGGTCTTCGACAGCCTGCAGAACCTGGCCGGATTCCCCACAGGCGCGCCGGGCCTGCTGGACGACCGAGAGATGGCCGACCTAGACGCCTTCATCAAGGATGTAGCCGAAGGCGGAAAAACCTGGACGCTGCTGGTCAACCGCCGCGACGAAGAACGTTGGCTCACGGTGCCCCACGGCAGCTACCGCTTAGGGGGACTTACCAACTCCGACCGAATCATCTTCGGCACCAGACTGCTGGAAGAGGCCGGAGCCGACCCCATGCGCCTTGGCCCCGAATACCTGGAGGTCCTGGAACTCGTGGAAGGACATCCGCTGGCCATGGAGATTGCCCTGCCCCTGCTGAAAGACGTCCCAGCTTCAGTGTTGGTTGGCGAGCTGAAGTCCGAACTTGAAAAGCACACTCCCAGCCCAGACGAAGAAGGGCGTCCGGCCTACCTGACCGTAGTCATGGACCACGCCTTCACACGCATGACCCACCGGAGCCGGACACACCTGCCGTTCCTCTCCCTTTTCCGCAACAGGGTCATGATGGACATCCTGACCCACATCACAGGTGAAGGGCAAGCCTACCGCTCGGTGACCGGCGAACAGCTTGGTTACGGCGCCTGCCGGACTCTGCTCCGGACCGCACAGGCCAGCGGGTTCCTGGAACCGATCACCCCCAGCGTCTTCCAGATACATCCCTCTCTTCCCTGGTTTCTGGGCCGTAGCCTCTACCGGCAGTTCCCCCAAAGCGCCATCCAAGAACTGGAGCACGAGGTCGTCCGCGTCTACGCCGACACCGCCGATTACTTCATGGAAACCCTCTACGAGAACCAAGACGCCGGCACCACCGCCATCCTGGCTGAGGAGGGCAACCTCACCCAGGCGCTGGCCCTTTCCTTGGAGGCCGGTCAGTGGGAGAACGCCCAACTGCTGGTCCAGCCCCTCGCCCAGGTCTACCGTATGCAGAAGCGCTATCCCGAGCTTCGCCGCCTGCGCCGCCAGTTGCTGGAAACAACCGGCGTCACCGCCGAGGAAGCCGAGGAGTCCGGCGGGATCCAACTCTGGCTGTACCTCATGGGGACCGAAGCAAGCGAGTGCATCGAGACCAAGGAATTCGACCGGGCCGATGTCCTGAACCAGCAACTCCTTGAATACCTAGCAAACAAGGAAGACGGCGACACCGACCCCCGCACCGCCGCGGTCTTCCACCAGATGGGCGAGGTAGCGCAGAACCGCTGGCAGTTGGAGGAAGCCCACGATCTCTATACCCAGTCGCTGGCCATCATCGAGGGCGGCGAAGACCAGGAGCCCATCGCCGACGACTACTACGGCCTGGGGATGGTCTGCCAATACCGCCGCCGTTACACCGAAGCCAAAGAATGGTTCAGCAAGGCCTTGGAGATCCACCAGCGTGTGGACGACGCCGAAGAGATGGTCAAGGACTACCGCTCGCTGGGCCTTTGCTCGCAGTACAAGTTCGAATATGACGAGGCCGCCAGTTGGTACCAACGGGCCCGGGAGGTCCTTGAAGAGAACCGGGACGAGGAGAACGCCGTCTTGGTCTACCACTCCTTGGGAACGGTCTGTCACGCCCAATACCAGTACGACGAAGCCGAGAACTGGTACCAACAAGCATTGTCGGTCAGCGACCGCATGGGCAACCACTCCCAGATGGGCATCGAGTTCCACCATCTAGGCTTGGTGGAGCAGGCCAGAGAGATGTTCGTCGGCGACGCCGAGCACTGGTACATGATGGCCATCCAACAGTGGCAGGAGATCGGCGACCGCCGGTCCGAGGGCGACGAGTACCGCCAGCTGGGCGTGCTGTTCCACGAGCAGAAGGACCTGGACAAAGCCGAGGAATGGTACGGCCAAGCTAGGGATATCTTCGAGGAGATCCAGGACTTGAACCGCATCTGCCGCACCTACGGCCAACTGGGCATGGTGGCCGAGGAGCGGGATGACATCCTCGGTGCGCTGCTGTGGGCCGGGCGCACCTACCAACTGGCCGAGAGCAACAACCTGCAGGTGCTGGTCCAGGTCAAGGCCCACCTGGCCCGGCTGAAGGAAAAGCACGGCGACGACAACTTCGCCGCCTGGTGGCGGGAGTTCGCCGATGAAGACCCGCCCACCGATCTAGACGTGGACCCCGAAACGGTTCTCTAAAAGGGAGGCGTCAGATGGCAGTTACGTCCATCGAAATCAAAGAACGAGGCCCCTACGCCGAGGGAATGACCTTCGGCGATACCGGCGCATACGAACAGTTGGACGGCACGGTCTATTTCGCCGTCGACCCGGCAGACCCCGCAAACAGCCTGATAACCGACCTGGAGCTGGCGCCCAGAAACGCGGCCGGGCTGGTGGAGTTTTCGGCCGACTTCCGGATGTTGAAGCCCCTGGACGCGGAGAAGGGCAACCACAAACTGTTCTTCGATGTGGTGAACCGGGGTAACGTGCTGTCCTTGCGCCGCATCAATAGCGCGCCGAACAACGACCACATGGACCCGGGCAACGGGTTCCTGATGCGCCGGGGCTACACCCAGGTCTGGTGCGGCTGGCAGCACGATGTTCCCCTCGGAAATACGGGCGGCTTGAGGGCCTACGTTCCCGAAGCCGCCAACACCAGAGGCCGCATCGCCGTGACGTTCCAGCCCAACGAAGCAGCCACTACCCAGATGCTCTCCGACAGAAAACATCTACCCTATCCCGCGGACCCCCTGGACCAGCCTGATGCCCAACTCAGCGTCCAAGAATACGCCGACGGGCCAAACACGGTCCTCCCCCGTTCTGAATGGTCATTCGGACGGCTGGAAGATGGCAACCTCGTCCCTGACGCCAGTCACATATGCATGGCGAAAGGATTCGAGCCCGGTAAGGTTTACCGTTGCATCTACACCACCGCGACCGCGCCGGTTGTGGGGCTAGGCATCGCCGCAGTGCGGGACCTCATCTCCCACCTCCGGTATTCAGATACCGCGGACAACCCCGGCGCTGGCGACATCCAGCACGCCCTGGCCTTCGGGTCGTCTCAGAGCGGCAGGTTCCTTCGCCATATGCTCTATCTGGCCATGAACCAAGATGAGAGAGACCGGAAGGTATTTGACGGCATGATCGCCCACATCGCCGGGGGCCGCCGTGGAGAATTCAACCAGCGCTTCGGCCAGCCTTCCAATCTGCTGGAGTCCAGCGCCGGCAGCGTCTTTCCATTTACCGACATCGATCAGACCGACCCCGAGACCGGCCAGACAGACGGACTGCTTTCCCGCCTGACTGCCCGAGCCAAGGTCCCCAAGATCTTCCTAACCAACACCTCCAGCGAATATTGGGGCGGCCACGCCGCACTGACCCACGTCGACTCTACCGGGACCAAGGACATCAGGCCGTCGGACTCGGTGCGCATCTACCACTTTTCGAGCACCCAGCACAACGCCGGAGTGCTGCCCCTGGGGCACACGCAAGACACCGGCGCCAGGGGTCTCCGTCCCTTCAATTGGGTAGATTGGCGGCCCCTGATGCGGGCGGCGGTGGACAATCTGGACGCCTGGGTCACCAAAGGCACAATGCCTCCGGCCAGCAAACACGCCCGCCTGGACGACGGTACCGCAGTGCCGTCTGAAGCACTGAAAAGCGTATTCAACGCCTTCCCGGGATTCGGTTTCCCAGACCACCTGCGGCATGTGACCCGATTCGACTTCGGACCCAGCGAGGGGATCACCGAGCACCTACCCCCGGTAACCGGCAAGCCCTATCCGGCCTTGGTGCCGAACGTGGACGCGGACGGCAACGATGTGGCCGGCATCCGCCTCCCTGACGTGGCGGTACCACTGGCTACCGTCACGGGCTGGAACCTGCGCCACCCGGACACGGGCGGCCCCGGTGAGACTCATAAAACCATGGGTTCCACCGTGCCCTTCGCCTTCACTCGCCAAGAGCGTCAGGACGCTTCTGACCCTCGTCCCTCGGTGGAGGAACGCTACGCATCCAAAGATGACTACCTAGATAGGGTGGAGGGTGTGGCGAGAGACCTGGTGTCAGAGGGTTATTTGCTGGACGAAGACGTTCCCAGGGTCGGCCAGATGGCCGCGGATAGATACGACCTGATTGAGTCACAAGTGAAACAAGCTCAGCCCGCAGGAGACTAACGATGCCAACCTTCGCAGCCTCCGGCAATCGGCGCTGGCCAAAACAGTTCACCGAGAGTGCCGGCGGTCCTGTTCGTGGTGAGCCCCACCGGCCTTGCCCATAGTGAGCTCCGCCACCCCGTTCGTGGTGAGCCCCGTCGAACCACCCGGCGGAGCGAAGGTCCTTCGACGGAGCTCAGGACGAACGGATTAACACAACGGTGATTTCCAAAACATAAGCGCAAGAAAACCGGAATCAAAATCAACACTGGAGCAAGAAGATGAACATCGGAACATCGGTGCCCCTGCCGGCCTATACCATCGACCCGGCATTCATGGCCAAGAAGGCCGAAGACTTGGGTTTCGAGTCCATCTGGTACGCCGAGCACGCGGCGGTGCCGGTACATAGCGACAGTCCCTTCCCGGCCACAGGCGGAGAGATCCCCTGGACCTACTCGCATTTCACCGACCCGTACATCGCCTTAGCCCGGGCCTCCGGCGCCACCAGCAAGATCATGCTTGGCACCGGCATCACCTTGGTGCCGGAGCGTAATCCGCTGCTCCTGGCCAAGGAGATCGCCAGCCTCGACCGCTTCAGCGGCGGACGCTTCCTCTTCGGCATCGGCACCGGTTGGCTCAAGGAAGAGACGGAGATGATGGGCGGCGACTTCGAGCACCGCTGGACCCAGACGCGCGAAGCCATCGAGGCCATGAAGGAACTCTGGACCAAGGATGAAGCCGAGTACCATGGCCGGTACTTCGACTTCCCGCTGGTCAAGTCCTACCCCAAGCCGCTTCAGAAGCCCTATCCGCCGATCATCCTAGGCGGCATGGCCAAGAACGTGCTACGCCGGGTGGTGGCCCACGCCGACGGCTGGCTGCCCAACCGGGTGACGCCGGCTGACGTTGAGGAAAGCCGAAAGAAGCTGGACGCCATGGCTGCAGAGGCTGGTCGCGACCCCAAGTCCATCACGATCTCCGTCTACGGCCAACTGCCGGAACGGGACATCGTCCACTCCCTGCTGAACGCCGGCGCCGACCGCGTGGTGGTCCGCCCCGAGCACGTGGAAACCGAGAAAGAGATGGGTGAGCAACTGGAGCGAATGGCTGAAGCCGTTCTGAGATAATTCTCGTCATTCTGGCGAAGGCCAGAATCCAGGCACGGTTGTTACAGCGAAGCCAACCCTCCCGCTGTCATTCCGAGCGAAGAGAGGAATCTCATTGTCGATGGGAAACCAGCTACCGGTTCCTCAGCACAGTAACAACCTTGAAGTCGCACAACAAGATTCTTCGCCGCTGCGGCTGGCTCAGAATGACAGAATAGGGCGGCCTTGTCAGAATTACGGGGGAGAGCGAAACCACAGTGGATTCCAGCTTTCGCTGGTATCACGAATTTAGAGGAGAAAACCGATGGACCGCACCACTGAAATGCTGGCGTCCTACGCCTGCCGGCTTAGCTATGAGGACCTGGGGCCCAAGACGGTGCACCAGGTCAAGCGAACGCTGGTGGACACCATGGGGTGCGCCATGGGCGGCTTCGTGTCCGAGCCGGCAAAGATTGCCCGGGGCATGGCGTCATCGGTCACCAGCACCACCCCATCACGCGTCCTGGGCACCAATGAATACACCTCGCCCGACATGGCCGGGTTCGCCAACGGCGTGATGGTCCGGTACCTGGACTGCAACGACTCCTATTTCTCACCCGGCGGCGGGCACCCCAGCGATATGATCCCCGCCGTGCTGGCCATGGCCGACCCTATGATCGCCGACGGCCGCACCGTCATCACCGCCATCGCCTTGGCCTATGAGGTTTTCTGCCGCCTGTCCGATCAGGTGGTGGCCGGAGACCTGGGCTGGGACCAGGGTATGTTCAGCGTCATCGGCGCCGCCTGCGGGGCCGGCATGGTACTGGGCCTGGACCAAGAGCAGATGGGCCAAGCCATATCCCTGGCCGTGACGCCGTCTTTGCCCCTGGCGGTAACCCGCAAGGGCGAGCTCTCCATGTGGAAGGGCTGCGCCAGCGCCGCCGCCACCCGCTCCGCCGTCTTCGCCGCCATGTTGGCCGCGGAGGGCATGAGCGGGCCAAACGAGCCCTTCGACGGCAAAAACGGACTATGGGAGCAGGCCGTTGGGAAACCGGTGGAGATCGTCGAGTTCCCGCTTGGCGGCAGCCGGGGCGATGACGACCCCTTCCGCATCACCCAGACCATCGTGAAGAGCTACCCGTCCCAGATCCACACCCAGGCGCCCATCGGCTTGGCTCTGGAACTGGGGAAAGAGGTGTCGCTGGCCGACATCAAGTCCATTCACATAGACACCTACCACACCGCCGCCAGCAGCGCCTCCAGCGAGCCCGAGAAATGGGACCCTCAAACCAGGGAGACGGCCGACCACAGCATCCCGTTCTTGGTGGCCGTGGCCTTTCAAGAAGGCGCGGTTACACCCGGAACATTCACGCCCCAGGGGATCGCCGACGCCACCAAGCGCGAGACCATGTCCAAGATGACCCTGTCCGAAGACCCGGAATTCACCGCCAAGTACCCATCTGAGTACAATTGCCGGATCACGGTCACCGACCAGGCAGGCAAGGTCCACACCGCCCATACCGCCTTCTCCAAGGGCCACAAGAACAACCCATTGGACGATCAGGAAATGGAAAGCAAGTTCCGCAGTTTCGCCGCCGGGGTGCTCTCAGACATGCAGTGTGACCAAGTATTGGCGACCATCTGGGCCATCGACGAGGCCACCGACATGGACGATCTCTTCGACGGTCTGGTGGTGTAGATTGACCGGCCGGTCGCTTACAGGACGGCCAAACGCCCGGCGGGAAGCAAGTTCTCTGCCGGGCGTTTGGCCGTGCAGACTAGCCGGACAGGGCGACTACGGGGTCAGGTCAAGGGCTTCCACGATTCCGGTGAAGGGTATACCGGCCGTCTCGTTCACGTCCTTCACCAGGTCCTGGCTGTCGGACTCGAACAGGCACATGCACCGGGCATCGCCGGTAACGAAAGTGGTCCGGATATAGCGGACCGCCCTTCCCTCAGAAGTGAATTTCTGAGACGTCTCGATCGCTGCTTTCTGCGCTGCTCCCAATTGGTCCATCGTTATTCCCGTTAATTCTCTCTCCACCATATAAACTGTCATCTCGATTCCTCCTACCCAGCTTATGGTTCCGCCATTTCAGCGGCCTAGCGGAATCATAGATAGGCAAAGAGCCACGGACATCGGTAAATGTTCCCTACTTTGACCGCGGGGAGCATTGGGCGTATGGGAATTTGTTCCCATGCCGGGAGCGGACCGGGCAAGGCCAGGGGAGGCTACGGTACCAAGCCGTGGCGGTTGGCGTAGGCGGCGGCTTCGGTACGGTTGCCTGATTCGGTCTTGGTCAAGATACTGGTCACGTGGTGGGCAACGGTCCGGAGACTGATGAACAACTCGTCCACCACTTCCTGATTGCTCCGGCCCTGCGCAACCAGCGTCAGAACCTCGATCTCCCGCGGCGTGAGCCCGTCAATCTGTAGTGACGAAACCTCTGCGCCATTCTGCGGCGCGCCAAACCGTTCCGCGGGGGCAAGTTCGTGGGCGGTCTTGAGGCGCTCGTCTGCCTCGGATTCGCGACCTTGGGCCCGGAGCAAGAGACTGAGATTGTAGTGGGTCTCAGGGTCGCCGGGGCGTAAACGCAGCACCTCCAAGTAGTGGGCCTCGGCCGGTCCGAGGTCTCCTCTAGCCTGTAACAAGATAGTCAGATTGTTATGAGCTTCGGGATATTCGGGCCGGGTGCCGATCGCCTTCAGGTAAGAGGCTTCGGCCTCTTCCAACTGGTCTGCGTTTTCGAGAGCGAGGGCAAAATTATAGTGGGCCTCGGGATAATCGGGCTGGGTCCGGGCTGCCTCTTGGTAGTGTTGTTGTGCCCGTTCCGCCTGGCCCATGTCGTCCAACAGGATCGCCAGATTATTGTGCACTTCGGCGTACTCGGGTCTCAGCCGCAGCGCCTCTGTGAAGTGGTGTTCCGCCTGGGCGGCGTCGCCGGCCGCCCGGCGCAGGTTGCCCAATCCGTAGTGAGCGTCAACGTAATCGGGGCGCAACCGCAGCGCCTCCTGGTACCGCTCTGCGGCCCCATTTAAGTTCCCGCGTGAGTGCAGCAGGACTGCATAGTTATAGTTGGCTTCCGCATACTGGGGCCGGGCTTTGATTGCCTGCCGGTAGTGTTCGGCCGCGACGCCTTCTTCACCGTTGGCAAGCATCACCACACCCAGATTGTTGTGGGCTTGCGCATAATCTGGCCTCATTTCCAAGGCCCGCTGGTAAAAGCCGCTCTCCTCTTCCCCATTCTCCTTCTCGGTACCGATGTAGCCAACACCGGCTAGGAAAAAGATCTCTGCCGAGTTTCGCTCTCCGGCGCCGGCGATCGTCCCCTGCATCGACGATGTGATCTTGTAGAGCGTCCTCTGGGGTAGCTGGTCACCTTCCAACGTATGAACGCCCATTTGTTGGAACTCGTACAAGGCCACGTCCGAGGCGTCGAGCACGTTCTCAGTGACCAACAACGCTCCTGCTTCTGCGGCCTCGGCGATTCTTCGGGCCAGATCTATGGACCGGCCGGTCCAGGCGTCTCCGCCTTCCAGACGCGTGGCGTCGCCGAAATGGCAGCCAAGATGCAGCGGCAGGCCGAGGGCCTGTACCTGCCCGGTCGGCCGGGACCTGCCAGAGTCCCATCGCTCGATCAGCTTCAGGCTGAACTGAAGGGCCGCATCGGCGCTCTCAAAGATGAAAAGATGCCCATTGCCCTGAAAGTTCCGGTGAAGACAGCCGTGCTGGGATGCCAATGATTCCGCCAGATACCGGTACTCCGCGATAAGGCCGACCACCTCGTCGCGGGCATCCGTGCCCAAGGGGATGCCTGGCGTCCCAAGTCCGTGAATACGGAGGCGAAGAGAGAAGCCATCGGTTCTACCTTAAATGGCTATTATTTTGCCTATCGGCTTAAAGGTTACAAGGGAAGATTTAGTAGATCATCAAATCAAAAAACGCCCGGCGCTGGGGCGTTATCCAAACGCTTAAGTAATCTCTACCGTGGTGATGGACCACGCCTCTGAGATGCTTTTGACGGGCAACTCAGCCCTCTCGTTGGCCTGGCGCACCGTGTCGGCGCTCTCTCCTTCAAAGAGGCAGTAGCACTTGTCTTCACCGGGAATGAATATCGAGCGCATGTACCGGACGGGTGTGCCCTCACGGGTCATCGCCAACGTGGTCTGCTTGGCGCGCTTGGCGGCAGCGGCAACCATTTCGCCGGTGAAGTTGGGCAGATGCCGTTCCACTACATATTGGGGCATACTGGGCCTCGCTCACTACATCCGTACCGAAGTCAATGGAGCATAGATGGGCCATTACCGACAGTCAACGAACGGGATAACCAGGTAGGCCATGATATAATTCCGGCTGATTCACGCACGGTTTAGAATCGATTTAACGACTGGATCCTCGGTCAATTCGAACCATTTAAGCGGTCTCCATCCGGCCTGAAATGCACCTGTCAACAGCCGGATCTTTGGATAAAGATGAGCACCCAAGGCAGCACCGATTTCCGTACTCTCTTCTCAAAGGAAGTGAAGAAACCCGAAGCGGACATTCGCTTGGACCGTGCCGCCCTCTATCTGGCCGGAGAAGAATACCCGGAGATTGACGTCCACTCTTATCTGGCCGAGCTGGACGCTTTCGCCTCTCAGATCGCCCTTAGAGAGATCGCCGAAACTGCTCCCGCTGACCTGGCCCGCGCCATCGCCCATTATCTTTTTGATCAGGTGGGTCTGCACGGCAATACCGGCGAGTACTACAGCCCCGAGAACAGTTATCTTAACCGCGTGCTGGAGACGCGCACCGGGATACCCATTACCCTTTCGTTGATTTTTCTAGAGGTGGCGCGCCGCTTGGGGCTCAGATGCTCCGGGGTCGGGCTGCCCGGCCACTTCATAGTCGGCCTGGACGACACGGGCGAATACCTAGACCCATTCAATGCCGGGACCATGCTTTCAGCCGAAGACTGCCGTAACCTGGTCCAGAACATGTCCGGCGGACGCCTGGAGTGGACGGACCAGGTTCTGGCGCCTTACACCAAGCGTGATGTCCTTTTCCGAATTCTCAACAATCTGAAAAACGTCTACATGCAGACCAAGGAATACACCAAAGCAGTGGGCGTGATCCAGCGGATGGCGATCATCAGTCCCAGCATGCCGTCGCTATACCAAGAACAGGCTTGGTGCCACGCCCAACAGTATGAGTACCGGATGGCCATCGGGGTGCTGGAAGCCTACCTGGAAGAAGCGGGCGAGCCGGACGACTCCAAGCAAGTAAAAGACCAGATCACTGGTCTCTGGGCCTCCCTCAGCAGGTTGAACTGACGCCATGTTCAAATCCAACCGGAAACACCCACCGTATATAATCATGGGCATGAAATGCATGTCTGAATATTGGGCTCAAGCCTGTGTATCTGGCGCTGGGGGGAAACAGTGGCCGACTACGAGTCGTTAGACGACCACCAGTTGATCCAGCGGATATCCCAGGTCGACAAGGAAGCCCTTGAGACCTTGTACGTCAGGTACCAAACGCCGGTGTACTCACTAGCGATGTTCATGCTGAAACAACCAGCTCTCGCGGAAGAAGTCACCTAGGACATCTTCCTGAACATCTGGCTGAAAGCCGGTAGCTTCAACGCCGAGCGCGGCCAGCCCAAGGGCTGGATCATGAGCGTGGCCCACCACAAGATCGTGGACGTGATCCGGTCGCGGCGGCGGACGATCGTCAACACCGACCCGGCCGACTACGAGACCCTGGACCTGTTGCCTGCGGGCGGGGCTTCCACCGAAGCGCAGGTGGAGCAGACGCTGGAGCGGGAACGCATAATGCGGGCCCTGGCGACGATACCCGAATCTCAGAAAGAGGTGATCATGCTGGCCTACTTCGAAGGTTTCTCCCAATCGGAGATGGCCCAGAGATTGGACCAGCCCTTGGGCACAATAAAGACCAGAGTGCGCTTGGCGATGCAAAAGCTGCGCACCGTATTGGAAAACGATGGCTACGAATAACCAAAATAATGATTCCCACGGGCCCCACAACTCCGTCCATCCGGAAGACATCCTAGAGGCGTTTGGCCTAGACGCTCTGGGCGCGGAGGAAGAACTTAGTGTCCAGGACCACCTCGATGGCTGCGACCGGTGCAGCGACGTCGTGGGCCGGTACCAGGCAACTGCCGCCGAGCTGGCGGGGTCGGTCCAGATCCAGGAACCGCCGGCCGGCCTGCGGGCTAGGGTGATGCAGGCGATCTCCCGAGAGGAACCGCCGGTCTCGGCCGCCCCTGTCCCGCAACTGGTCCCGTCATTTGGCGACCGGCTGATAGACAGCAGGCTGGTCCGGACGCTGGTGCCACTGGGCGCGTCGTTGGCTATGGTACTGGTTGTCTTTGCCGTGACCATGAACGTTCGCATCAGCAACGAGGTTGACGATCTAAAGCAGGAGAACGCCTCACTACAGACGAGTCTAAATTCCAACCTCGCCACCATGACCGCCCAGATCAGCGAAGCCTAGGTCGCCAAGTCCGAGGTCATGGAAACGGTCCTCAAGCTACAGCAGGCCAGTTACGAGTTGGCCCAGCCCGACAATGTGTCCCTGGAACTAAACCCGCCATCCGCCGGCAGCAGTTCCCAGGGCATCTTGCTGGTGAGCCACGACGGAAGCCGCGGGGTGATCATGGTCTCGGGGATGAATCCACCCACCCCGTCCACCGATTATCACGTTTGGTTGATGCGCGGACGGGACAAGTTATGGGTCGGAAAGATCTCTGTGGACGCCCAGGGCTGGGGCACGGTGTCTCTGCAGTTGCCGGAGTCCATCATGGCCTTCGAGAAGGTGGAACTGACCGCGAGCGACACCGCCGGAGCTCAGACCGACATGGTGCTGCAAGGTAACCTGGTGTCCATGAACACTCCGCGTTTCGTGACCTACGCTCTCGACCGGTAATTCCCCGAAAACCCTGGGTTAATCCCTTAACCGCCGTTCTTGGAACTCTAAATATCCGGCTGCTATACTGCGCGAACCGCCAACCTGGGTAGTAAATCATTGGCGTCGATAGTGTGGTGCGCGTGTTGTTCTTAAAAGCCACTTCCGATGAGTTATCCGACCTGACCTGTGAGATCTGCGGCTGCGAGATGGTCGAGCGGAGCTGCAAGATCAAATGCCCCAATTGCGGGTTCACCCGGGACTGCTCAGACCCCTAATGGCGGACTCAAAGCCAGTCTCGATACTGGTCCTCTTTGACCGCAAGAATTCGGCGATCGAAGACCTGGCACGGTTCGCGGCGATGGGCGTGGAACTAGCCGGCGGCATCGCCAACCTGAAGCGGACCACCGAAGCCACTCAAGCCGACCTGCTGACCGCCGACGGCCTGCTTCTGGGCTGCCCGAACTGGAGCGGCATCACCGGTTCCCTCAAATCGTGGCTGGACGACCAGGGCGATCTCTGGGAAGACGGCTCCTTGGCCGGGAAACCCGCCGCCGCGTTCACCTCAGGCTCAGGGCAGCACTCCGGCCTGGAAATGACGCTGCTACAGATGCTCCACTGGATGCTGGCCTGCGGCATGGTGGTGGTGGGTCTGCCCTGGGACCAACGCATGAAAAACTCAGGGTCATATTACGGCGCGACGGCAGTGGGGGAACCAACACAGCAAGACTTGCTCCAAGCCCGCGAACTGGGCGCCCGCCTGGCCGGGGTCGCCGTCAAGCTGGCTAAGAACTAGTCCCCAACCGGGTGGGGCCACCACTCCGGGTAGTTGCGTAGTTTCAGGTGCCTAAAGAACTGTGGCTGGACTTCCACCGCCAAACGCATGGCTTCTTCCATAGGTTCTCTGATGGAGAAGTGGGCTTCTTTCGAGGTCCGCATCTTGAACAGGTGATAGCACTCCCGCAAGTTGAACTTGCTGATCACCCGCCGGTTGTGGGCGTGGGTCACCAGATATTGGGCCGCCAGCGGCGACACTTCCCGCACCTTCCAATAAACCTCTTCCGCCGGACGCACCGCCTGCTCGAACTCTGATTCCAGTCCCGCTTCAGCCACCACCGGAGGTATCCGGTAACCATGGGCCACGGTCAACGGCTGCGGCAGGTAGGACATCATCCGATGCCGCTTGAACTCCCGGTACGCGCCGTAGTCCAGCAAGAATTCAAAGCTGTAGTCCACCACTTCAAATTCACGCAACGGGGCGTCGTGGGGCCCCAGCCCAGCGGCGCTCTCGTCGATTATCGCCTGCCTTGATTCGGCGCCGAGGTCTTTCACTCGATTCCAGACCTGTTCATAGGGCAGATTGGAATGGCGGTAGAGCAACGCCGCCGCCAGCTTCTCTTCGCCCTTCCGGTCCCAGTGGACCAGACGCACTTCCGGAGCGCTCGCCCCCGACACCACGCCCTCTGCTGCCGGCGCCTCATCAGGAAAGCCAGACCTTCGGGCCTGTTCCAGTTGCAGGTCGGAGGCATTGGCAAGAAAGTCTATTTTGTTGGCGTATTTGATCAGCGTGGGAGTGATTAACCGTCCCTGTTCGCTCACAGCCCCTCCCAGGCGCCGCTCCTCTATCAGTCCCGAAGACAGCAACTTGGCGATGGCGTGCTCCAGGGTCCGGGCGTTGGCGGTGACCCCCACGTTGGTCAGCGTCGCCGCCGGCAGCACCGCCCGGCAATGGTCGGTGGCCACCCGGCGCAGCCGCATGTTGTAGGCGCCGTCCCGCTCTGAGTTCCTCTGCGGCGTGGTTTTTCTGAGGTAGTCCATGGAACCATCAATCAGTTTCATATACCCCTGAAACAGACCCTGGCAGGTCGCCACGTACTCATTCCGTAGGGCCGGGTGCTGGGCCAGTTCTTCGGGGACGTAGTAGTAATCCTCGGGCATCACCTGGTAACGCGTCGACTTCTCGGTGTAGGAAGCCAGCCGGTTGTCCTCAAGGGTGTCAACAGCCAGCCGGGAAACGTTCTCCACCGCCAGATGCACTACGGCGTGTTCCGCCACCGAGGCGTGGCCGTAGCCCAAGACCCAGCGCTCGTGGAAATCGGCCGCCTTTTCCTTGCTGACCTGCTCGGCAATCTCGTCGAACGCCTCGGGCCGGCGGGAGGTCATGGCGAAGGCAACGGCGATCTGCTCTTCGCTTAGGTCATGGGCGTCCAGCGGATAAACGCGCCTGGAATAAAGCTGTTCGGACGCCCCAGCATCATTGCTCTGGTCGGTCATTGGGCGGTGAAATCTCCGGCGGATGATTGCGGACCAAGTTGCTAAAGCTATTTGCCTGGAAACGGGCATGGCCGTCAAGGACGCCACGCGCCAACTTTATGTCAATTGTGGCTGCCCAGGCGACAATAGACAAGGGGTTGAGAGCAGAGGGTTTGGTCCGATAGCAAGAGGACCGGCATGGGTTTACCGATATGTCATCATTCCAGCGAAACCTGCTAAGAACGGAGGTTAGCGTAGGCGCCGGTTTTTAACCGGCCCCGCTCAGGGTAGACCGGGCCCAGATCGAGAAAACGGAAACTCCTGGTGCAGTCACCTGATTTCAGGCTTCGAAATCGGTTTACCCGGGGCCAAGCGGGTTAAAAACCCGCGCCTACGGTTGATGCAAAACCGTTTGAGTCTCAGCTTAAGTTAGCGCACCAAAACCGTCCGGGGTCTGGACCTCTACCAGTTGGGTCTTGCCGGAGGCGATGGCGTTCTCAAGCGCTTTGCCCAGTTCTTTCACAGTGTTGACCTTGGTGCCCTCGAAGCCGTAGGACTCGAATATCTTGACGAAATCCGGGTTCACCAAGTCGGTGGCGAACTTGCGGTCCTCGCCGAACCGGTCGCCCTGGAACCCCTTCAAGACGCCCCAGGCGTTGTCGTTGAACATCAGCACCACGGGGTGGATGCCGTACTGAGCACAGGTGGCCAGTTCCTGGAAGTTGTACTGGAACCCGCCGTCGCCGGTCACGCAGACCACCGGGCTATCCGGCTTACCCACCTTGGCGCCGACGGCCGCCGGAAAGGCGAACCCCAGTCCAAGCCAGCCGTGGGGGTGCATGTAGGTCCGTGGTTCGTAGATCTCCAGGCAACGGGTGGCCCGGCTGGCGGCCACCGCCGGGTCCAGGGAGAAGATGGTGTTGCGGGGCGTGACCGCTCGTACGGTCTCGTAGACGCGCAGCTCATTGCCCCAGTTCTCTTCCAAACTATGGCGAATGTTGCCACGGATGGATGTGATGTCGTCTTGGAATCCATTTCCTTTGTGGACGTCCTGGTCGCCTATGGCGCCCAGCCACTGCTGGACCACGGCCTCGGAGTTGGCGACTATGGGCACGGTAACGGGGTAGTTCTTGCCGATTGCCCCGCCGTCCAGCAGCACGTGCACCATTTCCTTGGGCAGTTGCAGCCCGATCCCGGAGGTCGAGCGCTGAGGCAGTATTGATCCCAGCACTATAACTAGGTCGCAGGTGCCCAGCCAATCTTGGACGGGGTTCTCGCCCCAGATGCGCCTGCCCATGATCTGGCCCAGGGACTGGGCATGGTCCTCGGGAAATGCGCCCTTGGCCCCGTCGCTGGTGACCACTGCCGCTCCCAATTTCTCTGCCAGTTCGATTATTTGCTGGGTCCCTCCCAACTGCTGGACTTCCTCACCTATCAAGATGGCCGGCCTTTTGGCCTTGAGAATCATCTGCAAGGCTTTCTCTACCTGGTTGGGGTCTCCTTGGGGGATGTCCGGCTGGCGGGCAGTCAACATCTCGACATCGGCTTCTGTCCCTAAAAGGTCCGTGGGTATCTCCAGTTCGATGGGCCTGGGCCTGCGGGTCTGGAACCGGTCGAACGCTTCGGTGATGTTGTCGGGGATGGATTCCACCTCGGGAATCAAGGCGTTCCAATCGGTAACGGCCTTGAACATGCCGAGCTGGTCCTTGGTCTCGTGGGTCGCCAGCTTGCCGCTGCCGAGGAATTCCCGTTCGACGTTGGTGGTGATCTCCAGAATGGGCGAGCCCGAGAAGTAGGCCTCGCCGATGGCGCCCACCGAGTCCGCCGCGCCGGGACCGGTGCTGGTGAACAGGATGCCCGGTTTGCCCGTGGCCCGGGTGTAGCCGTCGGCCATGAACCCGCAGCCCAGTTCCAGGCGGCCTCCGATGAACTGCATGGTGTCTTGGCTCCCAAAAAGGGAATCGAAGAGGTCCAGGTTGTGTATGGATATGATGCCGAATACGGTATCGACGCCCTGGGCCTTGAGCGATTCGATGACGGTCTGACCACCGGTTAATTTAGGCACGTGTGCTCTCCTTGTTCGCGCGGTCAGCTATCAACGATCGGCGGTCAGGGGTCAGCTTTTGGTTGACGGGCCTACGGCTCGTCCGATTTCCTGACTGCTGATAGCTGTAAGCTGACTGCTATTAAATCACCAAGCTTATGGGGTTTTCCAGGAGTTTTTTGATCTCCACCAGGAATTGGGCTGCTTCCGCTCCGTCGGCCACACGGTGGTCGGTGGAGAGGGTTGCTTTCATTATCTGGGCCACGGCCAGTTCTCCGTCGCGCACCACCGGCTGCTCTTTCACCGTACCGACAGCCAGCACCGCGGCGTGGGGGGGGAAAATGATTGCGGTGAAACTCTCGATGTCGAACATGCCCAGGTTGCTCACGCTGAAGGTGGTCCCGCTGTACTCATCGTTGCGCAGAGTGCCGCTGTTGGCCCGAGCAACCAGGTCTCGGCTGGCCACGGAGATCTCCACCAGGCTCTTGCTCTCACAGCCGTTGATCCCCGGCACGATCAGACCCGACTCCAGGGCGATGGCGATGCCAACGTTGATGGACGCGTTCATCTGGAGGTGGTCGTCCCGGAAGAAGGAGTTGAACTTGGGATGACGGCCGATGGCGATGGCCGACGCTTTGACGATGAAATCGTTGACGCTGACCCGCTTTTCGGCGTCCAACTCATCGTTCAGGTCGCGCCGGAAAGACATGGCCTTGGTCATATCGATGTCGACGGCGACGTAGAAGTGGGGCGCCTCCCGCTTGCTGTCGACGGTCACCCGGGCGATGGCCTGGCGCATCCGTGAAAGTTCGACGCTCTCGGAGGTCAGTGTTGCCGGCGCTGCGCCATAGACTGATGCTGGCGCGGCGGATGGTGCGGCCTGTACGGGAACGTCTACCTCGGTGATACGCCCACCTGGGCCGGTACCGGTGAGGCTTGTAAGGTCGATACCGCGCTCTCGGGCCAACCGTTTGGCCAGGGGCGACGCCTTCACGATCCCATTGGCAGCCGCTGCCAGAGCGCCGTGTTCAGGTATATCGGCTTCGGTGATTCGCCCTCCTGGGCCGGTGCCGTTGATGGTGGACAGATCGACTCCGCGTTCATTCGCCAGCCGGCGGGCCAGGGGCGATGCCCGTACTTCTCCATCGCTAGAGGGAGCCGCTTCCGCCGCCGGCGCAGGGGTCTCCGCGGCAGCCGGGGCTGGCGAATCGGCTGACGCGGCCACAGCGGCGTCCGTCAGCACATCTTCAGGTATGGCTTCGCCGGGGGCGGTGATCACGGCGATGAGTTCGCCGACCGGAATGGTGGCCCCTACTTCGGCCACGATCTTAGCCATCACGCCGCCGGTGTAGGCTTCATAATCAACGGTGGCTTTGTCAGTCTCGATCTCGGCTATCACTTCGCCGCGGATCACTTCTTCGCCTTCCTTCTTGAGCCAACGGACCACCTTGCCCTCATGCATGTCATAGCCCATCTGGGGCATCACCATTAGTGTGGCCAACTTTTCCTCCGGTAGGGGCATGGGTCTATCCGCCCTGCACCCACGCTGGATAGATATTAATGCACGGCGGGAAGCGCGGCAACCGGCAGAAAGAAAGGGAGCGGACTCGTCCGCTCCCTTTCTGTTCCCAAATACCGGTCTGGCGTGTTCAGACCGTGCCGCTTACATCATGCGGTCGATGATCTTCTGGGCGTCCTCTTTATCCAGACCTAGCGTCCGGTAGGCCAGTGGGCCGCCTGTCTTCAAGATCGGTTCCACTTCCTCCAGCGAAGGCCGGTCCGATTCGAAGAACAGTCCCGTGTAGATCGTGTCGCCAAACATCATCGCCTTCTCGCAGGCGGTCTTCCAATCGCTGGTGTCGTGGCCGTCATCTTCCAGTTTTTTGATCCGTTCTTTGAAGAAATCGTGGGTGTTGACGAGATTGAAGGTCACGCAGGGGCTGAAAACGTCGATGATTGAGAACCCTTTGTGGCGAATGCCATCCTGAATCAGCGTGGCTAATTGCTTGACGTCGGCGCTAAAGGCGCGGGCCACGTAGGTAGCGCCGTTCATGATGGCTGAGGTGATCGGGTTTATCGGCTGCTCCACGTTGCCGAAGGGAGTGCTCTTGGTGGTCATCCCGATGCTGCTGGTGGGAGACACCTGCCCGGTGGTCAACCCGTAGATCTGGTTGTTCATCACGATGTAGGTCAGGTCGGTGTTTCGCCGTGCGGTGTGGGTGAGATGATTACCGCCGATGCCGTATCCGTCTCCGTCTCCGCCGACCACCAGCACATTCATCTCATGATTGGCCATCTTGACGCCGGTGGCCATCGGCAATGACCGACCGTGGAGGGTGTGCATGCCGTAGGTGTTGATGTAGCCCGGCAGGTTCGAAGAACAACCGATGCCGCTCACGGTCATGATGTCATGAGGACGAAAACCCATCTCAGCTACGGCCCGCTGGATGGCGTTCAATACACCGAAGTCGCCGCAACCGGCACACCAGTCGGGGTTGGATTTGCCCTTGAAGTCTCTTGGCGTAAGGTTTATTTCCGTGGTTGTCATGGTCTCACCTCAATCTAAACACCGGGATTTTGAAAGTTTCCGGCTAGACGGTTATCTCTTGGTACGGGATGTACTTGTCGGTCTCTCCGCCGACCTGGGCTTTCACGCCGTCAACGATATGGTGGGGCATGAAAGGTTCGCCGTCGTATTTGCGGATGTGCCCGTCGGCCGCGAACCCGGTCTCACTGCGCAGGTAGCGGGCAAACTGGCCCGAATAGTTGTTCTCTACGATGATGGTCCGTTTGGCTTTCGATAGGACCTCCATGATCTGATCGCCATGGAACGGGACCATCCATCTTATCTGAAGATGGTTGGTAGATACCCCCTCGGCGTTCAGCATGTCGACCGCCTCAGCGATTATTCCGTCGGTTGAACCCCAACCCACTAGCGTAACGTCGGCGTCGGATGGTCCGCTTAGAACTGGAGGAGCGATATCAGCCAGGATGTTGTCGAACTTCCTGGCTCTCTTCTCCACCATCTGCCGTCGTTTGTGGGGGTTGGTGAACTCGTCGCTGAGCAGGGTCGAGTCCTCGTCGTGCTCGTCGGTGGCGACCAAATGTACGTAGCCTTCCAACCCCGACAACGGCCTTGGCGAGATACCGCTCTCGGTGTCCTTGTAGCGGAGATAGCCGTCGGTATCCGAAGGCTCGGTGATCAACGCCCCGCGGTCGATCTTAGGGTGCATGTTTATCTTGTCCGGGTCCACGCTGTACCGTCCCTCAGAGATGTAGAGGTCCGAGATCACGATGGCCGGGCATTGATATTTGTCGGCGAGATTGAACACCTCCGCCATCAGGTTGAACGCATCCAAACAATCGGTGGGCGCGACAATGATCCGTTCGAAGTCGCCCTGACTGGCCCCCAAGCATTGCCAGAGGTCGCCTTGCTCAGTCTTCGTGGGGACTCCGGTGGACGGACCGGCCCGCATCACATTGATCATTACACAAGGAATCTCCATGATTGACGCCGCTCCGATCGCCTCGGTCATCAGGGCGAATCCACCTCCGGATGTGGCGCACATGGACCGGGTCCCGGCCTGCGCGGCTCCCACGACCATATTTGCCACGCCGATCTCGTCTTCGACCTGGCGGACCATTATCCCCAGGTTACGGGCATTATTGGCCATCCAGTGCAGCACGCCGGTGGCTGGGCTCATGGGGTATGCGGCATAGAACTTAACTCCCGCCGCGGCGCCGCCCATTGCCAGCGCCTCGTTTCCGGACCAAACGGCCAAGGGCTTCCCGCCATCGGGCGGCACCTGGTCGAAGGCGCGAAAATGCTCTACGGCATAATCGTAACCGGCTTTGGCGACTTTGACGTTCTCATCGACCATTTCCTGGCCGCGCCGCTGGAACCGGAGAGTTAGGCTCTCTTCCAAAACCGAGAAATCTATGCTCATCAGGAACGAGACTGCTCCCATGGCCACCGTATTCTGGACCAGCCGGTTTCTACTTTGAGTCAGTTCCCCCACCGGCAGGCCGCAGAGGTCCGCCCCTTTGTCTTCAGTTCCAGGACTGATCGTATCGCTGTTGTAGACGATCCGGGTGCCGGGACCCATCAGGCGTTGGTGCCGGTCCATCGTGTCTTGATTAAGGCACATAAGCAGGTCCAGCTTGTCTCCGTGGTTCTGGATCTCGGCATCGCTGATACGCATTGTCAAGAATATGTGACCGCCCCGGACGATGGACTGGTACGCGTTATACGTGACCAGATGCAGTCCGCGCCGGACGATTATCCTCGCCAGAATGTCTCCCGGCGTGGCGATTCCCTGTCCTGCTTCGCCACCGATCGCTAATGCGAAATCATAAGTTCCCAACCCCATTTGGTCCGCTCCTTGTCCTCTTTTTCATCCAGATTTGCCGTCCGATCATGCCCACGGCTTCGGATGGCGTCCGATTTCCTCTCGATTCAAAGTTTTCCGCTGGTTCGAACATTCCAATTTTGGAAAGTTTACCTTGCGGTAATTGTAAACGTTATGTCGGTTAGATGAGAGCGCTACATGTGGATCGTGCGGCCCTGTGCGCCCAACGCAGCCTCCTTGAGCATCTCAGAGATAGATGGATGGGCGTGTACCACCGACCCCAATTCCAGTACTGTGCCCTCCAGCATCCGGGTCATGGACAGTTCGCCCAGCAGCTCGGTGACTTCGGGGCCGATCATGTGCCCGCCCAGCAATTCTCCGTATTTTGCATCGACCACCAACTTCACCAAGCCGAAGTTTTCTCCCATGGCCAAAGCTTTCCCATTTGCTTGAACATTGAAGGTTCCCACATTGACATCTTTGCCCTGCTCCTTCGCCTGAGCCTCGGTCAGGCCGAAGCTGGCGATCTGGGGATTGCAGTAAGTGGCCCGGGGCATGTAAACGTAGTCCAACGGTTGGGTATCCAGCCCCGCTATGGTCTCAACAGCCACCATGGCCTGGGCTGAAGCGACATGGGCCAAGGGCATCTTGCCGTTGACGTCGCCGATGGCATAGATACCGGGAAGGTTGGTGGTCATCTTTTCGTCGACTGTGATGCCGGTGCGATCGGTGGCGATGCCTACGGCCTCCAGACCCAGGTCTTCCACGTTTGGCTGGATCCCGATGGCCACCAGCACTTTGTCGCACTCCAGCGTCTGGGCCGCGCCGTCGACGTCCACGGTTACCTTCACGCCAGCGCCTGAGGTATCGACGCCGGTCACTCCGGCGCCCGTCATAAAGTCGATCCGGGCGCGCTTGAAGGCCCGTTCCAATTGGGCGCTGATGTCTTCGTCTTCATTGGGGACCAACCGGGGCAGCATCTCAACGATGGTTACTTGAACGCCGTACATCTTATATATGTAAGCGAACTCCACTCCGATGGCGCCGCCGCCGACGATCACTATCGATTCGGGCAGTTCGCTTAAAACTATGGACTCGCGGCTGGTGATGATCTTGTCACCGTCGATCGGGAGGGGCGGGATGCTCCGGGGCCGGGCGCCGGTGGCGATGATGATATTCTTGGCCTCGATCACATTTGGTCTTTCGCCTGTGGCGCCCTTGGCCGGCGCGACTTCCACCTTGCCGATCCCGGCGATCTTGCCGGTGCCCTGAATATGGTCTACCTCATTCTTTTTCAGCAGAAAGGCCACGCCCTTGGTATTGCGGTCGACAACCTTTCGGCTGCGGTCGATGGCTACGGAATAGTCGGCGTGGAAATTGTCCATCTTCAGGCCAAATTCATAGGCCCGCTTGAAGTAAGACACTATCTCGGCATTCTTGAGGAGGGACTTGCTGGGGATGCAACCCCAATTCAGGCACACTCCACCCAGCTCTTCTTTCTCGATGATGGCTGTTTTCAGGCCAAGTTGACCGGCCCGAATCGCGGCCACATAGCCGCCCGGTCCTGAGCCGATCACGACCAAGTCGTAGTTCGATTCCATCGCCACCTACAGGTTATGTTATGACCGGCCAACGAGGAGCATGTTCCCTCGAGGCGGTTTTTAGGATAAGACAAGATTATAACGTCGCTATTAGGTCTATACAATATATATCACTCCAATAGTCTGTGCCTATCACTGAGGTTGTCCGGAACTGACCTGTCGTCGTATATATCCGGCGCCTTTTCCCCGTCTAGGGAGGAAAGCAGGCGTGATTCATTGTCGTTGTAGCCTGCATCTGCTAATATTCAATGGGTTAGATGCACCGGCCCGCAACATGGGCCATGACGCCGCCGATAGCGGGAGGAAGAGACATGAGAGTTGGGCCATTGGGGATACCTGAGCTGGCGATCATCGTCGTCGTGATTCTCCTGATCTTCGGCGCCAAACGCCTGCCCGAGATTGGTACATCCATGGGCAAGGGCATACGTACATTTAAGACCGCTCTAATGGGCGAGGAAGAAAAAGAAGAGGCCGAAAAGCAGACCACGGCCAGCGGGAAAGACGACAGCAAGAGTTAGATCCGATATCAGAAAAGAAAGAAACCGGTCCTTCAACCGAAGGCCCGGTTTTTTGTTGCCCGGCGTAAGCCCGTTCTTAGGGGGCATGGACCACTAAATTGACAGACCCGCGTTCAACAATACAATACTGGTTTGTCGGCGTCTGATCCCGCGTCGTATTCCGATTCCAGGTAGATCAGACCAGAGGAGTATCTCGTATATGCCCTTCCAAGAAGCGACGGCCCGGCTGCAAGAATTGATCCATCGGCAGGGCCAGGTTACAACGGTGCTTCACCCACCGAGTGCGTCCTTGGCCAGAGTCATGGAAGCCGCAGGGGCCGAAGCCGGTTTCGTCGGCACGAGCGGCGTGGTCGGCTCTTATACCGGGATGGAAGACGTTGGCACGGCGACATTGAATGAATGCGTTCAGATCGCGGGGTGGATCGCGCGGTCGGTGCGGTTCCCGGTGATCTTGGACGGGGATACGGGCCACGGCGGCATCATGGCCGTCCGGCGGATGGTCGAGGACTGTATCCGGGAAGGAATCGCGGGCGCCCGGATCGACGACCAGCCCATCGAAGGAAAACGGGGGACAGGCACCGCCGGAATGGAGGTCCAATCGCTGGACGTAGTGCTGACCAGATACCGGGCGGCGGTGGACCGCAAGCGAGAGCTAGACCCAAACTTCGTGGTCATGGCCCAGTGCTACGTGGCGGAAGCTTCCAACGGGGGTTTTGAAGAATCTCTCGTGCGGATGAAAGCCTACAAGGAATTGGGAGAAGTTGACTGGGTGCAGCTTACGGCTCCGCGTTCGGTGGAGCAGGTTAATCGGGCGCGGGCAGCAGTGGACGGACCGTTCTCCATCATGCAGGACTACATGGACCCGCCTCTTTCGAACGAGGAATTGCTGGCCCTCGGCATAAATCTGGCGTGGATGCCCAGGCCCACCCACGACGTCACCTACGTGGCCCTCTACGACTTCATCAAAGATTTCATGGAGCGCGGCACCAGCGCCTGGGTCGACTTCCAAGAACAGCACAAGGATAACCCCTATCTGAGCGGGGCCTTGAAGATCGGCGGCGTAGAGGTAGCGAAGCAGCGCGAATTGGAAGAGAAGTATCTATCCCAGGACTCTCTGGAGAAGTACGAGCGCTCCGCGGGCCGCGATCATTCGTGATCCAAGAATTTCGCTAAAACCGCTAGGTCGAAGTGATGGCGCTGGACTTTCTCCGGCTGCGTCCGGCGATGCGGGCTAGCAGGATGCCGACTTCGTAGAGCACCAGCAAGGGCCCGGCGACCAGGGCCTGATTGACCGGGTCGACCGTGGGCGTGATGATGGCCGCCAAGATGAAGGCCACCACCACCCAATAACGCCTGAACCGGGCCAGCCCCCGGGCTGAAACGATGCCCAAACTAGCCAGCAGGAACATCACCAACGGTGTTTCAAATGCCAGACCCATCCAGAACAGCAGCCGGATCATCAGGTTGATTATGTTACTGATCCGGATCAACGGCGTTGCGACGTCGCCACCAAAGGTGAGCAAGAAATGGAGCGCCGGCGGGGTGAGGATATAGTAGGCGAAAGCCACGCCGCCGCCAAAGGCCAGAATCACAGCAGGCATGAACCCATAGAGGTACCGCTTCTCCCGGCCGGTGAGTCCGGGCGCCACGAACATCACCCCTTGATACACGAGGACCGGCGAGGCCAGTATCAGCCCGGAAACGAACGACACTTTGATGGCAGTGGTCAGCAGCTCAGTGACTTCGGTGTAGATCAGCTCCCCGCCGGTCCCCAGGTTCAGGTCCCGGGCGGGCTCAACTAAGATTTCGATGAGCTGCTCAAAGAAGACGAAGGAAACGGCGCTGCCCACCAGCACCGCGGCCACACAGATGAAGAGTCGCCGGCGCAGCTCGCCAAGGTGCTGCAGAAGGGTCTGTTCCCGCGACCTCATCCCCTGTCCTCGGACTCCGCCTCGGGACCTGCCTTGGAATCCGCGGCGGGCGGCTCCCGGTCTTCCTCGTCATCCAGGGGAATCTCGGCCCGCATCGGAACTCCCGGGGGAGGCTCATTCAGGGCTTCTGGAGTTTGGTCTTGGGTTTGCGTCCGTTGCTCCATCGTCTCCACGGTCATGGCGCTGGTCACGTCGCCGAAGGAACGCTTCAGGTCACCCATTATTTTTCCGGCACTACGGACCATGTCGATGGCCCGACTTGGACCCAGCACCAAGAATGCCACCAGAAAGATCACGCCTAGTTCCGGGATTCCCATGCCCATGAAGTTCATAGAGATCCCTCTTGGTTTTGGGCGGATATCGTGGGGCAGTCATCGCCACAGGCGACGGCGTCTGGGACCGTCCAGCCATCTGGCAGTTGATAGCCCAGCTCTTGAAGCATCTCGAGGAGCCGGCAGATGGGCAGCCCGACGATGTTGTTGTAGCATCCTTCCCAATCGGCGGCAGGCCGGAGCTCAGTGTCCTGCACGGCGTAAGCCCCTGCTTTGTCCCGGGGCACTCCGGAGGCGATGGATGCCTCGATCTCCTGGTCCGTCAGGTCACGCAGGGAGATCTGGCTGGTCATGGCGTCGCTCATGATTCGGCCCGACGCCGCATCAACGACGGTGATTCCAGTAGAAACGTGGTGGGTCGTACCGCTCAACATCCGCAGCATCCGGCGCGCATCGTCGTCGTCCGCTGGTTTGCCCAGGGCCTGACCCTCGAACACCACCGTGCTATCAGCCCCGATGACCAGACCCGAATCCATTCCGGCGGCGACAGCTTGGGCTTTTTCCCGGGAAAGACGCTCTACCATCTCCGCGGGCGATTCTCCGGGGATGGCGTCTTCATCTAAGTCAGCCGGCGTGATATTAAATTCCAGACCCAGCAGGACCATCAGTTCAAGTCGCCGCGGCGAAGCCGATGCCAACGTGATGCTGGCCGGCAACGGCATTCTGGGTTGCTCTCCTCTGGATAGTAACGCCACGCACTCAACGTGGTGCGTCTGAGGGAACATGTCCAGCGGCGCTACTTCGTCCAGACGGTAGCCGCCCTGGCACAGTATCTTGAGGTCACGGCCCAATGTCTCGGCGTCGCACGAAACGTAGGCCACCCTGGAAGGGGCCATCTCGATCAGGCTCTCCAGGGCCCGTGGTTGGCAGCCGGAGCGCGGCGGGTCCAGCACCACCACATCCGGTTTCACTGGCAGGTTTCTCAGTACGTCTTCGGTGCGTCCCAGTAAGAACTCCAGATTTTGAAGTTCGCTTGCGTTCTGCTTGGCGTCGGCCACGGCTGCGGACGATTCCTCCACGGCGATGACCCGCTTCACATGTGGGGCCAGGAGGATGGCGAAGGTGCCCACGCCGGTATAGGCGTCCAGCAGCACGTCATCGGCAGTGAGGTGCAGGCGGTCGCGAACCACCTCGGCGGCGGCGGCGGCCTGTTCGACGTTCACCTGAAAGAATGAGGGGGAGGACACGAGGAAATCCTGGCCGGCCACCGACTCGGTATACCGCTTCTGTCCCGTGGGGACGCCGATCTCGGGATGGACCAGATAGGGTTGAATCAAGAATTCCCCAGAGTATTTGCCGGCCCGTATGGAGAGCTGAGTGGTCTCGCCGCAATGGTCCTGGAGCTCTTCCAGAAGGTCGTTGACCCCTTGGTGCATCAGGAGGCATTTCTCGATGCGCACGAACTGGCGTGTCTCACGGTTGATGAAGCCCAACGCGCCGTCCCGGTTGATGGTGAACCGGGCGTGGTTCCGGTAGCCCAACTGGTCGGGAGAGGGCCTAACCTCGGACACGGGCGGGTCTGCCAGATCTCCGACGCGCTGGAGGGCGTCGGTCACTTTCTCGCGCTTGATTTTCAGTTGGGCGTCGTAGGAAAGGTGCTGCCATTGGCAGCCGGTGCATTCGCCGTAGTAGGGGCACGGGGGCTCAACACGGTCCGGCGATGCCTCGAGCACATCCACGACCTTGGCAGAGACGTACTTGCGGTGGACTTTAACCACTTCGGCCACCACCCGTTCTCCGGGGATGCCGCCGGCCACGAACACGTTATGTCCGTCAAAATCGGCCATGGCCTCGCCAAGCCGTCCCCACGACGTAAGCGTTAGGGTGACTCTGTCTCCTTGCTGGGTGATGCGCTCGGCTATTTCCATCGAAGATCGACGAATACTATTCCTTTCTGGGGATGGGCCCGGATATCCACGCAGGCTCGTGAATACTATAGTTCAAGCAGGGTCATAAACCAAGGAGGTAACGCCGGTTAGGCAGGCTCGGTCCATGCCTGGCCCGGACGGTCAACATACCCCTGGCGAAATGATTTTTCAGCAGGTCTCGGGACTCAGCCTAATCCGGACTTATGTCGGTTGACCTTGGTGTATGCGCCCTTTAAACTGATGCGGAAGCGGACCGGCCTCCGCACTTGGGGGAAACGGTCCCGTTGAATCTTGGGGCGACGAAACGCATCCAAGTTCAGGCGCGATTAAAACGCGTAAGAGATTCCGGAGGATGGAAATGGCAGAACCTTTTGAGGTAAATGACGACACTTGGCAAGAATTGGTATTGGACTCGGACACACCGGTAATGGTGGATTTCTGGGCCGATTGGTGTGGTCCGTGCAAGATGATTGCTCCCGCCGTTCACGATATGGCCGTGGACTATGACGGTAAACTGAAAGTGGCGAAGTTGGACGTCGACGCCAGCCCAAACACCGCCATGCAGTATGGCATCCGCAGCATACCGGCCTTGCTCTTCTTCAAGGACGGCCAGCCGGTGGACCAGATCATCGGCGCAGTGCCCAAGGGCGCGCTGAAGAAGAAGGTCGAATCGGTGATTGGCAGCTAAACATTTCTTCAGATAGGCGAAAAACAAGGCGCCGCCTTCCGGCGGCGTCTTTTATTTGCTAACTTGGTCGGAAGGTAACCCCACGACAGGCGATTATGGGGGTGGATGGGGCCCGGTGGCTCTTGCGGACTTCAAATCCGTTGTGCCTCGTGACGAGCGGGGTAGGTGGGTTCGACTCCCTCGCACTCCCGCCAGACAATTTTCAGCTTCGAAAAGGCCATCTTTATGGGTGGTCTTTTCTTTTTGTGCAACTCCGTCTACTGAGAACTCACGGTATGAAAGTACTAGGTAAATAGCTTGGTAGTTTTCATGCCCTCCAACTGGTAATCAGGCGTGAGAACCCGTTCGCCTCCCGCGCGGTTAAGAAGACATTAAAGCATGGCCCATTTTTTTGATTAAATTCATCCGTGGGCGCGCCGACGTAAGATCCGTAGTAAACTGACCGCATGGTGGATTTGAAACATTGGCTATCCGTACAGGGACTGACCGTGCGAGACTTCGCCCTTGAACTAGACGTACCGCTCAAGACAGCCCAGGATTGGGTATATCGAGGCGTCGCGCCTTCGCCGGAGAATCAAGACAAGGTCGCCGAGTACGTCCACGCGCATTGCGCCCACCATTGGGTAATCGCGGTCCCAAACGGCCCGATTAGCGAAGGCACGTGCCGGCGTTGCGAACAGGTACGCCAGTTTCAGAATTCCGTTGAATACACCCCGGCGTTAACGAAACCTCGGGTTAGCACCGACAAGGCCGTTGAGGGCAAGTCGCCGGCGTAAAATAAGTCTCCCGCGTCCCGAATTAGGGCTTATATGCGCTCGTTCGTTTTCTTTAGCGGCTTGTTTTACAAGACTCTCTTCGTTTCGTTGCTCATATCGGCCGCTGCAAAAACAGTCGTCAACTTCCGAATCGACCCCATCGGTCCTAACGTGAGCCTTCCATCAGGTAGGTTCGCGATAACCCACGCCGAGAACCGGCACGACGGGTGGCCTGACTACTGCGACGGATTATTTGGGACGATTTCTTGCAACACTAGCGACCTGATCGGGAACGTAGTCGCCGCCGATAACTTAGAGATGATCGTCTTCATCGCATTAGTCGCTCTCGTCGTCGTACCCGTGAGCCTCTCCACCATCGGCCAAAATCGCTCAGGGCTGATTCCCAAGTACGCAGGTATGGGGTTGATATTCGCTGGTGGTATCAGTAATGAAGGAGAAATCGCCCTGCTCGACCATGCGACCGATTTTCTGTATTTCCGGGTTGACATCTTTTCCTACCATCGATTCTTCATCGCCAATCTTGCAGACACCATGATTCTTGTTGGGTTTCTCCTCGTAATCGTGGCCCCGGCCTACCAGAAATTTGTGGCTTCTTTAGAGACCGCCGAACCGCAATTCCGCTCTGATTTAGAATCAGAATTTGACCAACCATGAAACCATGACCGTGTAATTAACCAGTGTTGGCAACCAGCAAAAGTGGGACACTTTCGTAAAGGGGAGATCAGGGGGAGATGGCCGTGTTCTGGGACTCCCGGAGCAGGCGGTTGTAGCGTTTGCGTTGGGCTAAGGTCTGA
>Ga0208568_1000076_pt1 | contig 47110 bp, 42 predicted proteins | sample DeeseametaMP2969_FD_184165 | JGI IMG/M metagenome (GOLD analysis project Ga0208568, IMG submission 184165) | Marine microbial communities from the Deep Atlantic Ocean - MP2969 (SPAdes) | ecosystem: Environmental > Aquatic > Marine > Oceanic | place: South of Funchal, North Atlantic Ocean... | reverse complement strand
CCATATGATCAAATAAATGAGCAAGTGCATTTTCGGGGTACTGTTTGTCAAGAATGATGCCCATCAAACTACCGCCGCCAGAAAATGTTTTCTTCCAAAGATCGTGGTATCTGGAAAATGGCGCGGGTGGGTATAAAACAGCTTTAACGGTTGGGTGATTGTCGAGCCAATCAGCAATTTCCATGGCATTCCGAAATTGCTGTTCCATTCTGACCGCCATGGATCTCATGCCCCTCAGTCCAAGATAGCATTCTTCTGGGCCGGCTGAAATTCCCTGAAACAGAGCACTTGCTTTTACAGCTTTGTAACTGTCTTTAGTGCAGGCAACAATACCCAACATGGCATCCGAGTGTCCGACTATATATTTGGTTGCAGCTTGAACTTCGACATCGATCCCGTGCTCTAAAGGCCTGAAAAACAATGGGCCTGCCCATGTGTTATCCAGAACAATGGTAATGTTTGTGCCCATCTGGGAGCTTTTCTCCCTGACAATCCTGACAAGTAATTCAATGTCGTGTATTTCGAACGTGATGGTACTGGGCGCTTCAAGATAAACAACCCGCGTACTCGGTTTTAGCCTTGCAGCTATCCCCTCACCTATAATGGGTGAAAAAAATTCAACTTCCACACCGAAAGGTGCCAAATGGTTGGTAAAAAATAACCCAGCCGGTTCGTATGAGCCTTCGGTGACTAAAACATGATCGCCTTGGTTCAGGAAGGCGCTGGCAGCAATATTAATTGCTGACATCCCTGAATTGGTTGCAACCGAACGATAGGCTCCTGACAATTCAGAATAAGCTTCTTCCATAGCAAGACTGTTGGGTGAGCCAAGCCGACCGTAAACAAAGTCCCTGAATTCTCTGTCCCACCCTCTATATTCAGCCAACGATTCAAAGATAACGGTTGAAGCCCTGTAGGGTGGGATATTAACCGCACCCTGTCTGTATTTTTTATCCCTGCCGGAATGGACCAAAGTTGTCCTCTGCCTGGTTTTTTTTGGTTTCTGCTTCATTAACTTAATTTTCTTTACTCAGCCATCAGCTTTATTTAAGCGCTCAATGGTACCGACATCAAGCCATTTACCCAAAAATAACTCGCCCTTTACTAAACCCAGTCCGACAAATTTACGCAGCAGTTGTGCGAGTGAGAATATGGATTGATTCACCTCTTGAAAAATATCTGGAGAAAGACAACTAATGCCACTGAAAGTATGCATCTGGCTGGATTCATTTAATACCAGATCGCCGTCTAAGCCAAAATCCCCGCGTTCATTATGATCTGGGTTGGAGACCAAGACCAAGTGTGCCAAAGAATTTTCCGCCAAAACAATTGGCGCGAAGTTGTAACTTGTGATGATGTCTGCATTGATTACCCAAAAGGGCCCGTCTTGCAAATGGTCCAAAGCATTAAAAATACCGCCTCCGGTGCCCAAAGGTGTGTCTCCCTCATGGACGCATGCAATATGAAGCCCAGGCAGATCCAATTGAGTCACAAAGTCTTGTATATGCGACCCCAGCCATGAAGTATTGATGACAATGTCTCGAATGCCAGCGCCATACAAGGCATTTATATTTCTCTCCAACAAACTGATGCCGTCGACCATCAAGAGAGGTTTGGGAGTCTGGCCAGTATAAGGCATAAGCCTTTCCCCTCTGCCTGCAGCTAAAATAATTGCCTTCATTTAATACACATACCGATACATAAATTGGTAAAGAGGCTCAAGGAATGGATGGTTTTTCGCGGTCACATACACGTAATCGAGAGTTCTTGGTATGTCCAAAACATAGCTGTCTTTTCCATCCCGATATTTGAGCCTAGAAAAAATGCCAACAGCTTTCAGATGCCTTTGCACACCCATTAAATCAAAGTCCAATTTGAATTGTTGAGCGTCCCTGTCAATCAATTCAAGATCCATTAACCGGGCATAATAAAAATCAACCCAGCGGTCAATTGTTGAACTCGGCCAACTGATGTAACAATCCTTAAGCAAAGAGACGAGATCATAGGTTATCGGTCCCACTACTGCATCCTGGAAATCTACAACGCCCATGTCACCTTTCTCAGACAACAGGATGTTTCTCGAGTGAAAATCACGATGGACAAACACCTGGCTCTGACCCAAAGCGTGCCCAGTCAGGTTGTTAAAAATTTCCTCAAAGCCATAACCGTCGATGATTTCAGGGCTTACTTGAAGATGGCGAAGACAGAACCAATCGACAAACAAACGCATTTCATCCATCAACAGTTCTTTGCTGTACAAAGGCAGGCCATCAACATGCTTGGAGCCTTTGGTTTGTATCTTGTAAAGGATGTCGATTGCTTCTCCATAGAATTCTTGGGCCTTGGTTTCCTGTTGGTGTAGTGCATTCAGCATTGTTTCACTGCCTAAATCACCGATCAACAAAAACCCTTCCTGCAGATTAGTTGTGATGATTTTCGGGACTCTGATGCCCATCGCCGCCAGCATCGAAGCGATGTTGACAAATTTCACAGAATCTTCATATTCAGGAGGCGCATCGACTGCGATGCAGGTATTTTGATCATTGATAAAAACCCTGAAATAGCGTCTGAAACTGGCATCTGTGCTGGCTGGTGTAATCGCTTTGATGGGCTTATCTATAGAATTTGATAACCAATTTTCTAAGTCTTTGTATCGGTGATCGTGGTTCAAAAAGCCACCCTGTCAATTAAAATAATGTTTTGAGTTAGACTGAATTTATATTACATCATAAATGGCTTCTATTAGATTACAAAGGTAAGGAAAATAAACAGGGATCATTATAAAATTAGCTTAGTTTCAATCAGGAAGGGTATCTTGCGTTTTTGTATTGTAATCAGCATTGTCTCAATTTCATTGGTTATGCCAATGCGATCCTTCGCGATCGGATCAAACTTGGATTTGACGGCCTGTTTGGTGAGCAACATAGGAAAAGTTACAACCGCTTCCCAAGACAAGGCAAACAATCTATCCATAGAAGCCGGCTCAATCCAAGCTGAATTAGGGGGCAGGGTTGATATCCAAGAAAAAATCAAAGTAACTTTGGGCTTGAGTACTATCACCGCAGAAGAAGCCTCTTACGATGAAACAGCAGGTGTGTTGCAAATCCCGAAGAGTGTTGTTTTCGAAAATCCTGATTTAATTATCTTTGGTGAGAGTGCAAAGCTCCTGACAAAAGAAAAAACTACCATTATTGATGGCGCCGACTATCAGATTCTTTCCATTCCAGCCAGAGGAACTGCAAGTCAAATAAGAGTGGAAAATGGTGAAAATATTGAGCTCGATGAGGTCACTTACAGCACCTGTACTTCGGTGGATAATTCATGGGAATTGAGTGCAAAGAAAATTGTCATTAACAATCAATCTGGAGAAGGAGAAGCGAGAAATCTTGTATTGAGGTTCAAAGATATTCCGATAATCTATTTGCCCTATCTTTCCTTTCCAATAAACGACCAAAGGAAAACCGGGCTACTTGTACCGAACCTGGGCCGATCCTCAAAAAGAGGGTTGGAAATTAGCCTGCCATACTATTGGAATCTGGCCCCGAATATTGATCTTACGACTACACCCACTTTGATGGCGAAAAGAGGAGTTCAACTGTCTGCAGAATTAAGATTTCTGACCGCAATCCAAGGTGGGATAACCCAAATCGATTACCTACCCAACGATGACAAATATAAAAAAGATCGAACTTACATATCCCATCGTCAAACGATCAATTTACCATCAAATTGGCGGATGAAATTGAATGGGGAATATGCGTCGGACAACAGTTATTTTGAAGACTTAACCGGGACTATGAGCTCGACCAGTCGAACGCATTTGCTGAGAGAAATTCAACTGGAACACTACTCAGAAAACTGGATCATGGAGATTGGGATGGACCACTATCAAATGATTGATGATTCCATCATTGATGAAGAAAAGCCATACAGACGTTTGCCGTATTTTAATTTCTCTGGTATGTGGGGCAATAAAGCACTTGGCTTGAACTATGCCTTGGACAGCGAAGTCGTTTTTTTTGACAAACCAGAAACAATTTCAGGATCACGGTTCCATGTGATGCCAGAAGTCTCGGCACCACTCAATTTCAATGGCATAAAAATAACACCTTCCATGGCTATGGATTTCACCAAATACAATCTCCATACCGCAAACGCTAACAGCCATTCCATGAGCAGCGTTTCACCAGAAAGAGCTGTTCCAATTTACAGCTTGGATTTGACCGGAGTGTTTCAAAAAACCTGGAAAAATGGACGCTACTTACAAACCCTGGAGCCAAGAATTCTAAGGGTTTATATCCCCTACAGAAATCAAGACGATTTTCCAATTTTTGACACCATAGTGCCAGATATGAATGGGATTCAATTGTTTCGAAAAAATAGATACGTTGGCCAAGACAGATTGGGCGATACCTCGCAAATTAGTTACGGAATAACAACCAAGGTTGTTGATGCAAACAATGGTAACTCGCTCTTCGGTCTTACCCTGGGTCAAATTCGTTATTTTAAAGACAGGAAAGTTGCCCTGCCATCAGAATCAAAGCTGACACAAGATTCCTCGGGTTATATGGCAATGATGAACATGAAGATCAATAAAAACTGGTCGGTAAAACTGGGTCATATGTGGAACACGCACAGCAACACATCCATGAAAACGACAGCAAGATTCCAATACAAATCCAAACAATCGGAAATATTCAATATTGCCTATAGGTATCGTCGAAATATGCTTAAACAGTTGGATGCATCCTTTTCTTGGCCCGTTCGAGATCATTGGAATGTCGTTGGTCGTTACAACTATTCCATTCTTGATAGAAAGGTTTTGGAACAATTTGTTGGTCTAGAATATGAGTCGTGTTGCTGGGGTATCCGGGTCATTTCCAGAAAACACCTTGCCTATAGAAATGGTGACACGGACACCTCTTTCTCGATAGAATTCGTCTTCAAAGGACTCAGTGATATAGGAGATCCGGTTGAAAATCTATTGGACCGAGGCATATTAGGCTATGATTTGGAATAAATGATGTTAAAACACTTACCAAAATTTATCTCAATGCTTGCCACATTGGCAATCGTATGGAATACCACTGGCTATAGCCAAACTAGAGATCTGGGGGGTACTGGCAAACTCTTGGATGGCATTGCAGCAATTGTAAACGATGGCGTCGTCCTTAGAAGTGAGCTTAACGAACAATTGGAGGCTGTCATTGCTAATTTTGAAAATCAACAACAGGGGCAACTCCCGCCAAGAAATGTAATCGAGTCTCAAGTGCTCGAAAGCCTGATTATTCAACGGATCCAATTGCAACGAGCAGAGCGCTTGGGCATCCGGATCCCGGATGAAGTGTTGAACTCGGCGATTACAAACGTGGCACAGAAAAACAACGTATCGTTTGCTGAGTTTCCCCAAGTGCTAGCGGAAGAGGGAATAGGTTACGAGGCCTACCGTCAAGAACTAAGAGAACAGCTGACCATTGATCAGCTGCGTCAACGAGACGTTGCTTCAAGAATTCTTGTTTCACCAAGTGAACTGGAGAGTTTTTTAATTCTGCAAAAGGATCGTGATGCTCTCAACTATGATTACGACCTGTCGCACATGCTCATCACAGTCTCTTCCTCAGCATCGGTTAAACAAATAGAGAAAGCAGAAAATTTAGTCAGTGACATTTATCATCGCGTTGCCAACGGAGAGAACTTTGCAACCCTTGCAATCGAATTTTCTCAAGGCCAACAAACGCTTAATGGAGGTAGATTGGGCTGGCTGAAAGGTGAACAGTTGCCAACAATTTTTATTCAAGCCGCCTCACAATTGGAAAAAGGTGAAGTCAGTCAACCATTCAGGAGTTCCAGTGGCTTTCACTTAATTTTATTGAATGATTTTAAAGGCATTGAGCCAATATTACAGGATCAAATTCGGGTCAGGCACATCCTCATCAAGACCAACGAAATTCTGGATGATGATGCTGCAAAAGAAAAATTAAAAACCATTCGGGAGCAAATCGTCAATGATGGTGATTTTGGCGCCATTGCTTCGGCAGTCTCTGAAGATGTAGGTTCCGCCCAAGATGGGGGCGACATGGGATGGACCGGTTCTGGATTTTTTGTTCCGGAATTTGAAGAGGTTGTCAACGCCATGGAAAATGATCAAATCAGTGCACCATTTAAATCAAGGTATGGCTGGCACATCGTTCAATTTTTAGGCAAGCGAGTCTTTGACAACACTAATGAGATTCAAAGAAGACAAGCTATTTCTGCTATTCGAAATTCAAAACTCTCGGATGAAATTGAGTTGTGGGTCCGTCAGCTTAGGGATGAAGCATTTGTAGAGCTCCTCTTTAACTACGATTAGTACATGCACATTTTTGATTGAGACAGAGAAAATCATTCCTTTTGTCGTTACTTCCGGTGAGCCTGCAGGAATAGGTCCTGATATCGTTCTATCTCTGGCAAAACGTGCCGACCACAAAAGCTTTGTTGTATGTGCAAATATCGACTTGTTGATGGCAAGAGCGCAGATGCTTGGATTAAATGTAAATTTTGTTCCGTATCAGCCTGGTTTAAAGCTGTCACAAGTAACCGATAATTCTCTAATAATCAAAGATTTTAGTGCAGCAGTAGAAGTTATTCCGGGTTTGCTGAATCAGGAAAATAGTGGTTATGTGGTAGACATGATTGAGCAAGCAACCTTGGGTTGTCTGTCCGGTGAATTTAAAGGCCTGATTACCGCTCCGGTGCACAAAAACATCATTAATCGATCCGGCATTGGATTTTTTGGCCACACTGAACACATTTCTGATATTTGCCAAAGCAAAAGATCAATAATGACTTTTATATCAAATTCTATGCGATTGGCTTTGGCTACCACACACGTGCCCTTGTCAAAAATATCAGGATTAATCACCACCGACCTCCTTACCGGTCTATGCAGAACAATTACCGAGGATATGGCTAAGTTCTTTGGAATAGAAGCTGCAAAAATTGGGGTGTTGGGCTTGAATCCTCATGCGGGAGAAGATGGTTTGCTGGGGAACGAGGAAACCGAAACCATATTGCCGACAATCAAGAAGATGCGATCAAATGGAATTAATGCAGTGGGTCCATTGGCTGCTGACACGGCATTTTTACAAATTGAAGCTCTGCAACTGGATATCGTAATTGCTATGTACCACGACCAAGGCTTGCCTCTGTTTAAATACTGTAACCCCCACCAATCAGCCAATGTTACCCTGGGCATCCCCATTATCAGAACTTCGGTGGATCATGGCGTTGCCTTAGACAAGGCCGGAACCGGAGACGCGGTGGCTGATAGTTTGCATTATGCGATTTCGGTAGCTAAAAACATGCACAGGCATCAAAACAGTGCCCATCAGTAGGAAAATTCGCAAAAGATTTGGTCAAAATTTTCTGGTTGATAAAAATATAATCCGAAAAATTCTCCTTTCCATTAATCCCCAAAAAACGGACTGTTTTGTTGAAATTGGCCCTGGTAGAGGAGCATTAACCTTTCCCATGCTAAGTCACATTGATGCTCTTGATGTGATTGAAATTGATAAGGACCTTGCTGAAAACTTATCGATCCATGAGCAATCATCAAAATTGCATATCCATTGCATGGATGCTTTAAAATTTGATTTTAAAACTCTGTATAAAAACGGTCAAAAATTAAGGCTAGTAGGCAATCTACCTTACAATGTTTCAACCCCCATGCTGTTTCATTTTCTTGACTACTCAGGAATAGTGGAAGATTTACATATTATGCTGCAGAAAGAAGTTGCAGACCGAATGTGCAGTCAACCCAATAGAAAAACATTCGGACGGTTGTCTGTTGCAATTCAAGCACGATGCCAAATAAAAAAATTATTCGATGTCAAACCCAATTCCTTTTACCCGAAACCGAAGGTGGTCTCAACAATGATTCGATTGATTCCTGATCGTATTCTAAAGGATGATTTGGCCAATCAGCTGAATTGTGTACTTAAATTGGCCTTTTCCAAAAGGCGTAAAAAAATCAGCAACGCACTCAAGACCTTATTTGAATTAAATGACTTTGAGAAACTGGGCATCGACCCAGTAAAAAGACCTGAGAATCTTACCGTGGATGATTACATTAATTTGTCCAGAAGCATTACCGATTAACATGGCAATTTTCGCAATAGGGGATATCCAAGGTTGTTTTTCAGAATTCAGGACTTTGCTTGAGAAGCTTGATTTCCAGCCCGGATCAGACCAATTATGGTTAACAGGAGATCTGGTCAACAGGGGTCCGCAGTCTTTGGAAGTACTGAGGTATCTGCATAATTTGGGCTCGTCCGTTGTTTCTGTTCTGGGAAATCACGATTTACACTTAATTGCTCAAGCGATGACAAAAAGTAATCCTAAATCCGTAGAGAACAGTTTACAGCCCATTTTAGAATCAAGGGATAAAATTGATCTCATAGAGTGGTTAAGACACCTGCCTTTATTGTTTTTTGATGATAATTATCAAACTGTGTTGGTTCACGCAGGACTTCATCCTCACTGGAATCTCCTTGAATCTCAACAATATGCCAATGAGGTTGAAGAACTTTTAAGAGGGCATGGTGCCGAACGCTTTCTCAAAGTGATGTATGGAGATAAGCCGAAGAGATGGAGTGAACAACTGAGTGGCTATGACCGTTATCGAATGATTATTAACTGCCTAACTCGGATGAGATACGTGAGTCCAGATATTGAATTGGACTTTGTTGAAAAAAATCATCCGGAGGAGAGTCAGAATTTGACATTAATCCCGTGGTTTGAAATGGAGAATCGAGAAAATCGAGAATATCGGATTATTTTTGGTCATTGGTCACATCTGAAGTTTTACTCAAAAAATAATATTACCTGTCTTGATGGTGGTTGTGTTTTTGGTGGAGAACTCATATCCATCGATATTGATCGCCCGACAAAGCCCATAACAGTTAGTGCTGCTGCCAACTACTGTCCTATATCGAAATTGGAGCAGGAATATGTGGGTGACATTGGTAATTGATCAATTCAAAATCTTCAAAACGGTAATTAAAAATTGAGTCGGGTTTGGTTTTTATTGTTAATTGTGGCAGTGGATACGGCTCTCTCGAGAGCTGCTTTTGTGCTTGTTCAAAATGATTTAAATACAAATGAACATCTCCGCCAATCCAAATAAATTCACCAATATCCAGGTCACACTGTTGGGCGATCATGCTCGTTAGCAGACTGTAGGATGCGATATTAAACCCCAAGCCTAAAAAAGTATCACAGCTTCTTTGGTAGAGTTGGCAGGATAATTTACCCCTGGAGACAAAGAACTGAAAAAGAGCATGACAGGGGGCCAAGGCCATTTTTTTGTTTGCTACATTTTCTTGAGGGGAAATAGTTTCATCGGGGAGGTCGGCAACGTTCCAAGCGCTGACAATGATCCGTCTAGAATCTGGATTGTGCTTGATTTGATCAATAACTTTCTCAATCTGATCTATTTGTCCGCCATCGGTTGTTGGCCAAGATCGCCATTGATAGCCATATATTGGTCCCAGTTCACCGATTTCTGTTTCCCATCTATCCCAAATATGAACTCCTTGATTTTTTAGGTCGTTGTTGTTAGTGGATCCGTTTAAAAACCACAACAATTCATGGACTACCCCTTTAAAGAATATTTTTTTTGTCGTTAAAATGGGAAAACCCTGACTGAGATCAAACCTCATTTGATGGCCAAAAATACTGTGTGTCCCAGTGCCAGTTCTATCTTCTTTTACTTCACCATTATCAAGAATATTCTGCAGTAAATCTAAGTATTGTTGCAATTAAATATCTCCGGGGGAAATTCTTTTTACTAATTTTAATTATACTGTTTTGCGCCTAGAGGTCAGCCCTTTTTGCACTGTAAAATACCCAACATCCGATCAATAACATTGGCAAGGAAAGTATCTGTCCAAGTGTTAACCAATTCCAAGCAAGATAACCAATTTGTGCATCAGGCAGTCTTAAAAACTCTATGCATATTCTTGATATTCCATAAAAAATTAAAAAAACGGCTGAACTATAACCGGTGATTCTTTGCTTGGCAGTGAACAACCAGAGAATTATAAACAACACCAATCCTTCAAAAAAAGCTTCGTAAAGCTGGGTGGGATGACGCACGACTCCTTGAAACAAGAAACCTAAAAAGAAGTCTGTCGGCTTCCCCCACAATTCGCCATTGATAAAATTTCCGATTCTTCCCAGTCCCAGCCCTATTGGAACCAATGGGGCAATAAAATCAATAATCGTGATGAATCGATGCTGAACTTTCCTGGCGAAGAATAACATAGCCAATAACACGCCAATGAGCCCGCCATGAAATGACATGCCGCCATGCCACAGTTGAGGCAATCTTAATATCCAACTAAGCGGATCATTAATCAGGTTGGAGAAATCATAAAAGATCATGTAGCCCAGTCGACCGCCAACAATAACTCCAATTGCTGCATAAAAGATCAGGTCATCGATTTGTTTTTGATTTATTGGTGACCCCTGTTTTTTAACCCTGCTCTTGGCTAAGAAGTAAGCAGCTATGAAGCCCATGAAATACATCAAACCATACCAAGCGACTGCTAAAGGGCCAATCCTTATAGCTATTGGATCAATCTCAGGGTAAATCAACATACAGAATTAAAGCTTAATCACCAAGGTAGTATCATTTCATCAAAATTGGTCGGTCTGCCTCTTGTTTTTTTCATTGTATCAAGTGATATTTCAGCAATGATTTTTACTAAACCTGCAACACTCTCTTCGGGACTAATCTTATTTCTTCCCTGGTAACCAGATTCATCAAGCAATTTCGTATCAACCATTCCCGGTGAAATTAAAGCGGCTATGATGCCTTTTGATTTCAAACTTGCATTCATTGTCAAAACACCCATGTTGACTGCAGATTTGCTCATTTTATAAAAGAAAAAGCGGTCGGAATTTCCCATTATTGCAAAAGAGCCAAGTCCACTTGTCATGGTAACAATCTTTTTCTGGTTACTAATCGCAACACTGTCTGCAAAGGCTTCTGCAACCTTCAATGGACCGAATGCATTCACTGCCATCACTGTCTGAAACAGATCGTAATCTAAGTTACCAAAAGATTGCTTTGGAACGTTACCCAATATGCCAGCATTGTTGACTAAGACATCAATCGGATAACCTTGGTATTTTTGTGCCAAAGTATTGATTTCCTCGAAGTCCGTCACATCCATTTCTTCTATGAAAATATTTGTAGAATTTTTCCTCAATAACTGCAAATCATCTGCTCTATTAGGGTTTCTGCAAGTTGCAATTACATTCCAACCATTTTTGGAATAATGTTGAACAAATGCAAAGCCGATGCCGCGATTAGAACCAGTGATTAGAACCGTTGGTTGTGAAGAATCCAATAACAATTGTGTATTGGTTTCGGTTTGGATTTGAGCATAAACTAGGCATTGAAAACAGCAAGAAATTACAAAAATTCCCAATATATTTGCTGTAGAAATAATGTTTTTCATAGAAAAATCCTCTTCCTTTATTAGCCCCTATTCTAAATTATCTTTGAAAATATAAAACAGGTCTATATTGTTCAAAATAAGATATCATCATACAATTCTATAAAGAATGATACGGAGTTTAATTTATGAAATTATTTAGAAATATATTTTTTGTGTTGATCGTCACAATATCCCTTGCGTCACACCAAATCAATGCATCGAGTCACCATGACAACGAGTCTACTGAAACTGGCGGTGCCGGTCACTGTACATATATGGTAGACAACCCATTTGTTGGTGAGCTTTATATGGCTTGCAGAACAAATATTACTGCCGAAGCGTGTATGGAACTTGAAGCAGAAGGCGATGGAATGATGGACCTCAGTGATACTAAATATGGTGAAGGAGATTGCCCCAGAGAAACTTCTATAGGCTCTTGTGAACGGGGGGATTGGGAAGAAGTTTACTATGAGGGAGAAGGAGATCCTGTAGCGGTAGAATTTGGCTGCGGCTTTGCTGGCGACTGGTTAGCACCCTAAGAACCAAGTAGATAATTGCGTTCCAAGTTGAAACTTGAATCCATTTCTAATGGATGTCTCAAGGTAAGATAGGATATGACAAAAATTACTTTGGCAAATGCATCACATCTGGATGAATTGGCTAGACTTTTTAATCTTTACCGTATTTTCTATGAACAAAAAGATGATTTAGATCGAGCCTATAATTTTATAAAAGCTCGATTAGTTAATCAGCAATCTATTGTTTTTGTGGCAGAAGATGATTCAAATCAATTAAGTGGCTTTGTTCAACTTTATCCATCCTTTTGTTCGGTCTCAACCATACCCATCCTTATCCTTTATGATCTTTATGTTGATCAAAATCATAGGGGGGACGGTATTGGCAGATTACTGATGAATCAGGCAAGAGATTTTGCAAAAGAAAATGGCTACAAACGACTGGAGCTGTCAACTGCAAAAGATAACTTTATCGGACAATCTCTATACAAAACAATTGGTTATGAGCTTGATGAAGATTTTTTTCACTTCAGTCTAGATATTAAGGACTAATGAATTCATACAAAGATAAAACTGCGCTAGTTACTGGAGCATCATCCGGAATAGGATTGGCGATAGCCAATTCATTGGCAAAGCGGGGGGCGCATGTAATCCTGACAGCCAGGTCTACAGACAAACTTAATGAGGTAGCAAAGGGCATGCGTGATGGAGGAAATCGTGCTGATGTTTTTCCTGGTGATTTAAGTCAAACGGGCGCTGCTGAACAACTTTATAAAGAGGTGCTAGCGGCCAATCTCAAGGTAGATCTGTTAGTTAATAATGCAGGTTACGGTCGTTGGGGTGATTTTACTGAGTTTGATCGTGATGATTATGCTCAGATGATCCAATTAAATATCACCACTTTAACCGAGCTGTGCCATCTCTTTATTCCTGATATGGTTTCCCGAGGCAGTGGCGGGATTATAAATATTGGTTCAATAGCATCGTTCATTCCAGTCCCTTTCGCGAGCGTTTATTCAGCATCCAAGGCCTATGTCTTACTTTTCTCAGATGCCTTACGTTATGAATATGCGGATCAAGATGTGAGAATTATGACTATTTGCCCAGGAGCTACTGATTCAAATTTCAGAGTAGTTGCAGCAATGAATTCTAATACTCTGCAAACAATGATTGCAAAAATGGAGGAATTGGGGGATGTTGGAGCTTCCTGTGAGGAAGTGGCTGAACAGGGTCTGGATGCTTTCCTTCAGAACAAGGTTTATGTAGTAACTGGGAAAGGGAACAAGAAATTCACTTTGCTGCCACGCATTCTCTCACGTGCACGAGTTCTGAATATGGTTGGTGATACTTTCCGCAAGCGACTTGGAAAGTAATTAATTTAGTTGTTGTATTCGGCTACGCCACCTAAACTTCTTTTTGGAATCTTAAAACCAGTATCAATCGAACCAACCACTGCTCCATCGTCTAATCTAACTTTTAACATCACTCCAGAGAAAATATTTGCTGTGAAGACATGCTCACCATCGGCAGCTGGCGTAATTTGAGCAATACCCCAGCCATGTTCTGGTAGATTGATGGTGTTGATAACATTACCTTGATCATCGAGAACTTCAAAATAATCACCCCTCGAATGCAATAATCTTCCATCGGTTAAATAATTCACCGCTATTGCAACTATTTTGTCTGTTAAATCTCCAGGCAGAACAACCAAATCATCCATCTGTTTATCATTAACGATGTCGTAACGCATCACCTTCTTGCCAATTTCAGTGGTGTAAGTAATAAACTTCTCACTTGGATGCATAGTGGAGTGGGTCACGCCCTTGAATTGATGGAATTCTGGAGAGTAAGCAACATCAAAAACTTGGATCAATTCAAATGCTTGATTGTACTTATAAATATTTCCGTAACCGAGAAGATCCAGTCCTGGGAGTCGTTTCAAATAACTCCCGGGATAGGGAGTATTGCCAACCAAGCCTTCGCCAAAATAAATATTCCCCTGACTATCAAAAGTAGCGTTTGAAAATGCACGATCTGCAAAATGATGATTGGGCAACTGAATCCCATCGGGTGATACTCTAATGACAACATGGTTGTGCATGTCAAAGCCCCACAAGGTCCCATTTGGATCGAAAGTTAGCCCGATAACTAAATGCTCGGTTCCTTTGGTCCAAAGAACGCCTTTTTGATTGAGTTCTTTATCGTACTGTAATATACGACCGTCGCCTTTGTGGTCATCGATTTCGTCGTTGAGGTATGTGCATCCTAGAAAAATATCGCCCTTTGCAAAAGGTTTCATAGTATTTTTCTTGTGATTGGTCTTATCCATTCATGTATTTTACATGGGTAGCTGTAATGACAATATAAAATCTATACTAATGTATTTGGTGACTTGATGATGATCAAATAAAGTTCACCGGAGTATTCTGGAAATCAGCTAAGAAACGGCTTTCGATGCCTTCAAGTATCTTGTAAACTTCAAAGAAGCATAAATGGGGCAGCTAATGAAACTCAAGCATATAACAAACTTGGCCATTGCAATGGCTCTCAGTCAAACTCTATCAGCACAAACTGATTATTTCGAAGTCGGCAAAGAAACTCTTGCGGATTTGATTGAGATTGAGTCAACCGAATCTGCTGGGTTAGCCACCCAAGCGAGTGAATATGTGGCAGAGAAACTTAAATCTGCCGGCTTTGCCGAGAATGATTTAAAAATAATCGGACCAACTGAAACAACCAAAGGCTTGGCCGCTTTTTTAAGAGGCCAAAGATCAGATCATCCTGTGATTGTTATGGCTCACATAGATGTTGTGGATGCAGTAAAAGAAGCATGGGCTACTGATCCTTTCCAAATGGTAGAAAAAAATGGCTACTTTTATGGCAGGGGTACGAGTGATGATAAAGGTGGGGCTACTGCTTTAATTACAAATTTCATTCGCCTAAAAGAGGAAAATTTTGTTCCTAACAATGACATCATCATGTTATTAACTGGCGATGAAGAAACTAAAATGGCAGGAATTGCTTATTTTAAAGACCATCTAGAGGGAGTTAAAAAAGCTGCCTTTGCCTTGAATGCTGACTCAGGCTTTGTCAAAGGAACCCTCGATGCACCCAAAGCGTTTCTCGTACAAACAGCCGAAAAGGTATACGTGACTCTTAAACTAGAAGCCAGGAATCCAGGCGGGCACAGTTCAGTGCCACGAAAAGATAACGCGATCTACGACTTAATGCACGCTTTGACTAGGCTGGAACAACATCAGTTTGACATCAGCCTCAATGAAACCACTCGGGGCTATCTAAAAGGTGTTGCTGCAGACTATCCAGAACCTTTGTCAGGGGCAATACAAATGATAGCGGAAGGAAAAGCGGATCATGGCGACATCGATCTAATCGACAGAAACCCACCACTCAACGCCCAGATAAGAACCACTTGTGTTGCCACCCAATTACTTGGGGGTCACGTTGAAAATGCGCTGCCTGTTTACGCAAACGCCACGGTCAACTGCAGGGTATTGCCGCATGAGGATCCTGATCAGATTGCAGCAATCATCGCAGAAATCGCAGGTCCTCTGGTTACAGTTACTCAAACGGCAAGATTTATGGAAAGTCCGCCATCACCGCTCTCAGAGGAAATCACAAAAATTTTGCAAAATGCTGTTAACAAGGTTTTCAAAGGAGTTGAAATCATTCCAGAAATGTCCACAGGCGCTACAGACGGGATGGTAATCCGTAGCGCAGGCATTCCTGTGTATGGTATCGATGCCATGGTCGAAGACCCAAGTGGGGGAAGAGCTCATGGAGCAAACGAAAGAATAGACGTTGAAGGGTTTGCTGCCTCTATTGAGTTTTGGTATGAAATAATGACACAATTGTAAAACCATGGCCCATCTCGAAATTTACAGCTTTGAAAAATGTCCTTTTGCCCAAAGAACCAGGATGGTTCTCATTGAAAAGGACCTAGAGTTTGATCTGATTGAAATCGATGTTTACAACAAGCCCGACTGGTTTCCAGCGGTCTCTCCGTATGGAAAAGTTCCGGTTTTAAAGCATGAAGGCAACACCATCTACGAGTCTGCAATCATCAATGAATACCTGGATGAAGTGTTTCCACAAATCCAATTGATGCCGGAAAATCATTTTGAGCGTGCACGGGCGAGAATTTGGATAGACTATTGTTCCAACTACTATCTGCCAGCCTGTACTCAGTTGATGCGAGATAGAAATAATCCTGAACAACAAGAAAAGAATCTGGAAAAACTAGGAGAAATATTTTTGTTTATGGAACACGAATGCTTCGAGAAAAATAATGGGGGAGTATTTTGGATGGGTGAGAATATAACCCTAGTGGACCTCCATTATGCTCCATTTTTCGAACGCTTTGGTGCCTATGAAAATTTGTTTGGTGCCCAATGGCCTGAAGAATGCAGCCATATTAGGTCTTGGTGGTCAGCCATGCAAGAAAGGAAGAGTTACCAAAATACTTTTCTGCCGGTAAAGTCGCATATCGAGACCTACACAGGAATGATGCAAAGATTTGGTTAAGAGATACCTCTGCAAAAATTGTCACTCCGTTCTCAAAGCTTCAACTGGATCCAGTTGAGCGGCAGCCCTTGCTGGTAAAAAACCTGCCAATAAACCGATTGCAAGTGAGATAACAACAGCATAAACAATGTAGTCCCAAGCGATGGCAATGGGCAAGTCTGGATAGAATATTAAGGCTGCGTTAACCGCGGCAAAACCGATCAACAATCCTAGAGCCGCCCCGAGTATGGCTAAGAAAATTGATTCCAAAAGAAACACATCTTGGATTTGTTTTCGCGACGCTCCTACTGCTCTTAACACTCCTATCTCTGAGGTTCTTTCATTGACGGCAACGGTCATAATGGTAAAAATGCCAACGCCACCAACCAGCAGAGAGATTCCACCAAATGCTGCAACTGTGAATTTCAGCCATTTCATGATATCTCCTAACGTTTCCAGCATTTGTGCTTGTGTTGTAATTGTAATGTCTTCAACACCATGTCGGTCGATCATTAGTCTCTTAATCGAAGCCACCGCTTCTTCTACTTGAATGTTCTCATAATGAACCACATCGATTTCTTGAAATGTGTTTTTATTAAACATGGTTTGAAATTTTGCCATTGGAATATAAACAGCATCGTCCAAATCAATGCCTAAAAAATCACCTTTGGGGGGTAAGACACCAATGACACGAAAACGCTCAGAATTGACTCTGACTATTTCCCCAAGTGGATTGGCATCGTAGAATAATTCATTTCTCAATTTTGGTCCTAAAACAACTAAGGATCGAGGTGATTTGGGGTTATCATGAGGCAAGTACTCACCAAGCATATCAGTTGCATTCACGATCACATCGTAATCAGCACCCGTTCCAACAACCATCGACCGTCTCATTTTTTTCCCATATTCGATTTCTCCATTGCCAGCTGACAATGGAACCGCAACATCAATCACGGGCAAACGCTCTAAAGCCTCTGCGTCCTCAAAAGTTAGGGGTCTAACTGTTCCACCAATAGCTCCAAGTGGCATTCCGAATGTTTCTGTTCTTCCTGGAGAAATCCCGATGATGTTGGTTCCAAATTGTGTGAATTGAGAAACGATGTAGGATTGCAATCCTTCTCCTAAACTGGTTAAAAATATGACGCAGATAACACCGATAGCTATGCCCAAAGACGTTAGAAAACTCCTCATTTTTTGAGAAATAATGGAGTAAGATGAAAAAATAAAAAGATCTTGAAGCTTCATCTTATTTCTCACCAGACAATGCGATCACCGGATCCAATTTTGCAGCTCTCCTAGCTGGGATTAAACCAAATAGAGCTCCACATATCAGGGCAACAAACAAGGAAACGACGGATGCCCATGTGGGCGGTAGAAAATTATAAGTTGGAAAAATGGTTTTAAGAGACAGAGTAATGGAGTGTCCCAGGATCAGTCCCAAGATGGCACCGGATCCTGATAAGAGGATGGCTTCAGTTAAAAAGAGATTGCTAATCTGTCGGTTTTTCGCCCCGATCGCCTTGAGTAGTCCTATCTCTGATTGTCTCTGAGAAACTGCGACCAACATAACGTTCATAATTAAAATCCCGGCAACAAATAAACTGATTGATGCAATGGAAGCCAGAGCCATAGTCAATACATTAAAAATGTTGTCAAAAGATGCCATCACCGTATCTTGCCTAACCACGGTTATATCTTCTTTGCCTTGATGGCGTTTTTTTATGATTCTAATGATATCTTTCTTGATTTGATCCATGTAAATACGACTTTCGGCTTCGGCAATTATCCTAAATAAGGAGGGACGATTGAACAATGCGGTCACCAAGCTTACGGGCATAACGACAATTTTCTGGACATCGATACCAATGGCTCTGCCATCTGAATCAATAATACCAGTTACCCGGCATCGTCTATCGCCTACACGCAGCCACTGACCAATTGCTCTTGAGGTGCCAAACAACTCTTTTTCAACCTCCTTACCAATGGCACAAACTGGTGGGGACCTGTCTAAAGTAACTCCAGGCAAAAAATCACCTTCACGCATTTCCCATCGCCTGACTCTCAAAAATTCAGGGGTAGTTCCAATCACTGGAACATTGCGCTCAAAGCCACCAAAGGATGCAGGCATTTCGCCAAGGACAATGGGAGCAATGGCTTTAATGGTGTCAATTTGTCTTAAGCTGATTGCATCCTCTACGGTTAGATCCCGTGGAGCAAGGCCTGCAAAATCAGCCGGCCCACCACCGCCTGATGTCTCGTTTTTTCCGGGAATAACAATAATTAAATTGGTCCCCAAATCCCTAAATTCACTGGTAATGTAGTCTCTGGCACCTTCGCCGACTGCGGTAAGCAATATCACCGCCATTACACCAATGGATGTAGCTATTAACAACATCATCGTTCTCAGTGGATATCGAATCAGTGAGCTGAAAGCAAGAAATAGTAGATCAGAAAATTTCATATTCCTTGCTGCGTTTGATTAGAGATTATTTTACCGTCCAACAATCTAATAACTCTGTTTGATCTTTTGCCAATTTCTTTGTCATGGGTTACCAAAATAAGCGTCAATCCCCCTTGATTGAGTTCTTCAATGAGCTCAACAATTTCCGATCCTGAAGTTGAATCAAGGTTTCCAGTAGGCTCATCTGCCAATAAAACTTCTGGCTCCATTACAATGGACCTGGCAATGGCAACCCGTTGCCTTTCGCCACCTGAGAGTTGTTCTGGCCTGTGATCGGATCGATCTGTTAAATTGACTCTGGCTAAGGCTTGGGCAACTTTTTCAGCTCTCATTTTCTGAGAATGGCCCGCTAAAATCATGGGAATTTCGACATTTTCTGCAGCCGTTAATCTAGGTATTAAATGAAACGATTGAAAGATAAATCCAATTTTTGTGGATCTTATGTTTGCCATCTCATCGTCATTCATTTCTGATGTGTTAATACCAGATAATATGTAATCTCCAGAGGATGGTGTATCCAGCAAGCCCAGTATATTCAGTAAAGTTGTTTTACCACATCCTGATACGCCCATGATCGACACATACTCACCTTCTGAGATCGCCAGATCTATAGCATCCAACGCATGGACAACCTGGTTACCTACTTGGAATTCCCTGGATAGATTTTTTAACTGGATCATTGACCAATAGAAACACTCACAGAGTTTTGCTCGGATTCGGATTCTTCTGCATCATCCTTTTCAACCTCAACCTTTACTCCAGCTTTGACTCCTTCTCGATCTACAGACAAAACAACTTGGTCGTCTTCACTCAACCCATTGGTAACTTCTGTGTACTGCCAATTACCAATGCCTACCTCGATTTGTTTTTTTGTAAGTGTCATCGTCTCTGTGTCAATCACGTAGACAAAATTATCTCTCATGATCGTTTGGGTTGGTATGCTGAGTGTGTTTTCAACGCGATCAATAATGACTTCGATATCAGCACTGTATCCTGGCAATAGGGTCTGGTCTGGGTTGTCAAAAACAGCTTCGATCTCGACGGTTCTTGCTTGTTTTTCAAGATCGAGAACATAAGGTGCTACACGTCTAACGGTTGCCGGGAATTCCTGATTTCCAAAAGCATCCATGGTGATTCTGGCTGTCATTCCTGATACAACCTCAGGTGCATCAATCTCATCAATAGGTGCACTGATATAGATGCAGCTGCTATCGATCAAATCAACCGTGGGTTTGGTGGCAACTCCCACCGGCGAAGGGGTAACATACTCGCCCAACTCGCCTTCTATTTCAGCAATGATGCCATCGAAGGGGGCAATCAACATGGTTCTTTCCAAAGACGCCTCAATAACCTCCACAGATGCTTGATAAACCTCAACTTGAGTCAAGGCGGCATCACAGGCCGCAGACTGTGATTCAGCATTGCTAACTGCCGTTTCAGTATCTTCTTCTGATGCCAACCCACGCTCCAGAAGCTCTGTTTTTCTCTTGGCTTCTCTTTGCGCTCTGTCCGATAAAATACAGACCTGTTGAGCGCTTCGCTCAGCAGCTTTAACCCTCGCTTTTGCTTCTTTAACCCTCGCTTTTGATTCCTTATTCCACAGTTCAATGAGTATTTGGTCTTTTTGCACCAGATCCCCTTCCTTGACATACAAGGAGGCGATTTGCCCGCCTATTGCCGGCGACATTCTCGAACGTCTGCATGCATCGATGGTACCGGCTCTTGTATTGGACACGGTTTGCTCAACGGTCTTGATTTCGGGATAAACTGCACTGACGGTAATTGGATCTTGTTCACGGCCCATAACCACATAGATCACAACCGCAACAACGGCCAATACCAGTACTATTTTTGTGTTCTTGCTCATATTATTTTTTCAGTCCAAAGAATTGTACCTTCTAGGTTATGAAATACCACAGATTACTGCATTGTAAGTTACACTTAGTTACACATGCCATCAACATGGTGAGAAACCATTTTTTCTTCACAGTTGTTTGTTAACCTTATTTCATTGCTGAACGAGGACAGACTTTATGAAACATCTTGCCTATCTGCTGTGCTTTTGCCTTGTCTCAGGCTGTATTGCCACCCAATCAGATTCTATTTTTAACACCGGCAGTGGCAAACCTATTGTCGACACCAAAGGAGTCAATATGTCCCAGTATGAATTGGATCTGGAAGAATGCTCCACTTTTGCGGAGGATATATCAACTGGAAAAAGTATAGCCAAAGGTGCGGTAACAGGGGCTGCCGTAGGAGCAGTGATTGAAGCGATTACGGAAGATGTAAGATCCAGGAGAGATGCCATCGAGATCGGGGCTGTTTCCGGTGGTGCCCAATCGGGAATTAGAGCGGTTCGAGAAAAAGAACAAATAGTTAGACGTTGTTTGAGAGGCAGAGGCTATAAAGTTTTAAACTAGCATTTACCCTTCCAGAAAAACTCCAGTACCCCCCAAACCACAATAACCATTTGGATTTTTGGCTAAATATTGCTGATGGTAGTCTTCAGCAAAAAAGAACTCTTCGAGTGGCTTTACTTCCGTCACTATACTGTCACGACCAGATTCAGTCAGCCGTTCTTGGTATTGAGACTTAGTTTGATTAATCAGATCCAAAGTGATCTCATCAGAAAAGAAAACAGCGGAACGATATTGTGTGCCTATATCGTTGCCTTGTCGCATATATTGGGTGGGATCATGTCCTTCCCAAAAAATTCTTAGGAGTTCTCTCAATGACACCATTGCTGGGTCGTACACAACTAAAACGGCTTCAGTATGACCGGTGTTTCCGGAACAAACTTCTTGGTAAGTTGGATTTTTTGTGTGGCCACCGATATAACCAACACTGGTTGAATACACACCGTGTTGTTGCCAAAATAATTTTTCAGCACCCCAAAAACAACCCATGGCTACATGCACTTCTTTGCATTCTCTGGGATAAGGTCCTTGCACATCTTGGCCATTTACATAGTGCTTGGGTGAGACGGTTAAAGATTGATCTCTCCCCGTTAAGGCATCCTTGGGATTGGGCATCTCAATTTTCTTGTTCAAATCGAATATCATGTTTTGGTGTAGCGTGTACGGACTATTCTGTGTAGTATTTATGATAGATTAAAATCAAACAGCATAAAAAGAATTTTCAAGATCGGGATTGTAGTACGTTGCAAAAATACTGTTCTAAAGTTGCTCTCAGTTCTCTACTCTTGAGTGTATTTATTATCTCATTTTCATCCTTTGCCCAAGAAGGTACACAACAAGAACTCTTGGACAAAAGGGTGGAACTGCAACAGAAATTCTTAAATTTATACGACCAAGAACGTTATCAACAAAGTATTTTAGCAGCATCAGAAATCCTAAACATCACTCAAGAAATATATGGCCCCACAAGCCTCAATTTGATTGATCCCTTGAATAACCTGGCTAGTTCCTACTATATGATCGGTGATTTTGAGCAAGCTATAAAACTCTTCACCGAATGCATTGCTCTGATCGAAGCGGAAAACATTATCTCCTCTAAGCTAATCTCTCCACTAGTCGCTTTGGGACTGGCTCTTAACCAATCTGAACAATACAACGATGCGGTTGAAATCTTTAAACAGGCCCTCCATATCAACTGGGTAAATAGCGGTTTTTACAATTTGGAACAGATTAAAATTCACGACTCATTAACCGAGAGCTTTATCGGATTAAGAAACATGGAAGAGGCAAACCATCACCAAAGTTTTCAACTGGGCATTTACAATAATCATTTTGGCAGAGACAACACTAAGGTTGACGAATCCTTATTAAAGCTTGGCGATTGGTATAAAAGATCAGGACAAATATTGTCAGCGCGACTTGTGTATGAAGAACTCTTGGACAGACAGCAGAATCGAGAAGATCAGGAGCCAAAAGCATTAATCAAGACCCTGCAAAGTATTTCTTTTTCCCACAGAAGGGAAGGGATCAGTATGTACGATAGTGTCAGTCCGTTGAAAAAGGCATTAGACCTCTTTGCCGAGAGTCAGAATCAAGACCTTCGTTTGCAGCTAGAGATTCTCATTGATTTGGGCGACACTTACACCAGCTATGGCCGGGGACAATCTGCTGTCAAAGCATATCAAGATTGCTGGCAGTTAATCGAAGAAGATTCCACACTAAGACCCGAGATAGAAGAACGGTTCTCTAAACCAGCAAGAGTTAGGAGTATTTTAATTCCAAAAAGATACCCGATTGATCAGCCCGTTGAGAACATAAAGGATTACAAACAGGGTTCTTTAACCGTTAGATTTGATGTGGAAGCAACAGGGAAAACAAAGAAGGTTAACATTATAGAGTCCGATCCTAGTGGGCTATTGGATAGAGCAGCTGTATCGGCAATCAAGAGCACAATATATCGGCCAACCTACATTGATGCTGAAGCTCAACCGAGCAAAGGACTTATTATCAGGCATGAGTTTTATTACCGACAAGCCATTGAAGAATTTACTGCGCCTGAGATTGAAGATAAACCTCTTGAAAATCCTATTGCTTAGCTAGATTGCATCTCGGTTCTACTGCCAGCGGAGATGAAAATCACCAAGTAGATCAGAGTAAACAGCGCCATTGACCAACCGAAAGCAAAAGTCCCAAAAAGATCCATAGCCGTCCCAATCACCGGCGGACCAATGATTTCCCCTAAGCATAAAAAGAAAATAAAACTGGCGTTGGCAGATGCCAATAAACTGCCTTTGAATTTTTGCCCAAGCATGGTCAACCCCAGGGAATAGAAGCTCATGATTGCGCCTCCCAGAACAAACAAGATGCCCAGACGCATTAACGGTGCAGCAAAAACAAACGGCATGATTGACAGGGTTGCTATGGTAACCAGAGCTATGAAAATCATTAATTTTCTTTTATCGACTTTATCGGCAAACCAACCAACAAAAAGAGGCATGGCTAATTCACCACTACCAAGCCAAGCAATAGTTCTGGATGATTGGGCGTAATTTAAATCAAATTGAAGAGCAAAAATTGGAAGCAAGTAAGCTGTTGCCGCATACAAAAACCCCATCATCCAGCTCGATCCCATCAGTCCAGGGCTTGAAACCATATGATTCCACATAGAAATGTCATCCGCCATCTCATTGATGGGTAAATCCGACAGTGTCCATATGGGAATAGCAGCGATGAGCACAAACCCAGCAGCAAGATAAAATGCTGTATTGCTCTCAACCCCAATGACTGAAAACATCAAAACCCCAACAATAAATCCCAAGGACAACAACGCAGAATAAGCGCCAATTATTTTTCCTCGGTTGTGATCCTCAGCAAAACCATTAATCCAGACTTCACTTAACAACCAGATGCCAGTGCCCCCTGCCCCAAGTAAAAATCTCAAAATAAACCAGCTAAATAAATCAGGAAAAAGAGGCAGACAAATGCAACACGTTGCAACCAGGACCAGACAAAATTTAATGACATTTGTTTGCCCCCAATAATTAATAAACTTTGGCATAAAAGGAGTTGTTAAAACTGCTGCAAGTGCTGGCATTGCAGAATTTAGGCCTATCAAAGTGCTGCTGATCCCCCAACTCTTTAAAGTTAAGGTGCTCAAAGGCATGGTGATTCCAAAAGTAACGCCCGCCATACTGATCATGGCAACAATTAAAATGATTTTTTTATAATTGTTTGCAACGTTCATATATGTGAAGATTTTTAGTTAATTTAACATCAATTGGAATTGTTTTTTCCCTTCTGAAATCAGATCAAGAACTTCTGTAGCCTGCCCACCGATTGCAAGAGCCAGGCGTTCTGCTTGCCCTTGTGTTGCTTGTTTCCAAAGCTCACGATCCGATGCCGATAGTGCATGAACCACAATCCCCAGCGATGCGGCGTTTGCCAGATCTCTCGCCACTTCAGCCCGCAGTGATTGCCTCAAAATTTTTGCTTCGGGCCATGCATTTGTGATGATCTGTTGCTGTCTGGGGGTCAGTTGATCCCACCAAATTTTTCTCGCGACCATAATTGACATCCCCAGTGAATGTTGGGTTAGGGTGTAATGCGGTGCTTCTTGATCAATGCCTCTTTTCGCGTATAAAGCAACTGAATTGTCCCCTGCTTCAATCAAGCCCGTTTGCAAGGACTGCACAATTTCAGCATACCCCATGGGAATCACATCTGCTCCGATGGCTTCAGCAAAATAACGTGAACTCAAACTTGCTGAAACTCTGTATCTCTTACCTTTGGCATGTTCTGGAAGTAAGATGGGTTCCTTGCCATAGACATTATGAAAACCTATTTCGCTCCAAGATATAAATTGCAACCCTTTTGCAGCAAGGAGCTCAGTAAATATCTGAGTAAGATAATTGTCATAAACGAAATCAGCTTCTTCTTCATTGTCAAAAAGATAGGGGGCATAAAGCAACGCTGTCTCTGGAATCAAGGTTGAAGTTATAATTGCTGACAAGTTTGCAAAATGAACCCGGTTTCTCCTAAGTCCAGACACCAAATTTTCTTCGGAGCCCAGTTGACCATGCACCAACATTTTCAACTTGAGGGTACCTTGTGATTGTGCATCAACCGCTGTTTTAAAGTTGAGAAAATGTGCTTCTCCAACTGTATTTGGTATTGCTGTTCCAGCCACTGTCATCTCAATGACATCTGATTCAGTGGATGAATCACAGCTTAGAACAAGCAGCATCAAACAAACTATTGTGTATAGACGGAATTGCATGCGTGTGTAATATAGATGAACTGGGGCTATTGTCTCATCAGAGATTTTTTGTGTCTATCTTCGGATCGGTTTTGTGTCTATCTTCGGATCGGTTAATATACGAAAATTGAAAGTGAAAAATTTAATAACTAAATCAAGCAATGCCTTTTCTTATCAAGAATGAAAAAAAAATAAAGTCTTCTGAGATCACCCCAGAGAAAACCTATCTTAATCGGAGAACCTTGATCAAATCACTTGGGATACTCTCAGCATGCACCACCGTGTCATCTGTTCTGGCCGAAACCGATGAAATCAATCAAGCAAGTCTGACGTTTGAAAAGAACTCCAAATTCTCGACAACAGAAACAGTCAATAGTTTCGAGGAAATTACCACCTATAATAATTTTTACGAATTCGGTGTGGGCAAATCAGATCCTTATCGTTACAGCCGTAACTTCAAGCCAAAACCCTGGACGGTCTCGGTAACTGGGGAGGCTGAGAATACCGGAACATTTGCCTACGAAGATATTGTTGTGTCGAATCAACTTGAAGAGCGTATCTATCGGCTGCGTTGTGTTGAAGCCTGGTCAATGGTCGTGCCATGGGTTGGTATTTCACTGATGGACTTCATCAAAAAATTGAGACCCAATTCCAAAGCCAAATACGTCGCCTTTGAGTCCGTATTCAGACCCAACGAAATGCCCGGTCAAAAACGACGAATCCTAGATTGGCCTTATGTTGAAGGGTTAACCATAGATGAGGCAATGCACCCTTTGGCATTTCTTGCTGTGGGGTTGTATGGGCGTGAATTGACCAACCAAAACGGTGCACCTTTGCGTCTGGTGGTGCCTTGGAAATATGGATTCAAAAGCATTAAATCCATTGTCAAGATTTCGTTTGAAGAGCAACAACCGAAGACCACTTGGAATTTAGCAGCCTCAAATGAATATGGATTCTTTGCAAATGTAAACCCAGAAGTGAATCACCCAAGATGGAGCCAAGCTCGAGAACGACGTATCGGGTCCGGGTTGTTTGGCGCAAAACAACCCACCCTCATGTTCAATGGTTATGCAGACGAAGTGTCTGGTTTGTACCGAAACCTAGATTTAAGAAAGAATTTTTAGACACTTCCCATCAACCCATCCAACTTAGTAGATTGCCCAGCGATTAGATGAAACACACAGTTCGATTGATAATTTTTATTAGCCTTATCCCTTTTTTTGATCTCAGCTTGAAAGCGTTTGGTATTTACGCGGGTCTTGGTGCCAATCCGGTTGAGACAATCATTCACACAACCGGTGTATGGGGCTTGAGGGTTTTAATCGTTGTACTGCTGTTAGCACCACTTGGCTATTTTTCAGGCCTTGAACTTTTTCGACAATTTCCTAAACCACTTGGTCTGGTGGCATTCTTTTACTCCCTCATGCATTTTTTAAGCTACGCAATAATTGACCAAAGTGGTGACATTAAAATTATCATCGTAGATATTATCGAAACCCCTTATCTGCTTGTTGGTTGGGGCGGGTTTTTGTGTTTGTTTTTTGTGGGTATAGCTTCACACAAACGATTACAAACGTGGTTCAACAAAAATAGATCTACAATCAGTGGCATTGTTTACACTTCTGCTGTCTTAGCAGTTTGGCATTATTTTTGGCAGGCAAAGACAGTCGAAATAGAAGCTGTGATATATATTTTTACTGTTTGCGTTTTGATTGTTTGGAGATTAAAAGTCTCCCTAGTAAAAAATTAAAAGCGTTCAACCCTTCCCTTACTGACTACCATTTGTGGTCTTGCACAACCCAGGTTAAAAAAGCATCTTGAAACGGTTTCGTTTTATAAGTAAATTCTGAAAAATCGTTGTGCATAAAAACCACGATGTATTCCTTACCTGAGAGCCCTTGAACATATCCAGCAAGGCCTTGGACACCGTCGATGGTGCCTGTTTTTAAGTGCATTCTTTCTTTGAGAGGGAATTTTTTAAAGCGTTTCTTAATTGTTCCATCAATACCTGATATGGGCAAAGAGGAGACAAACTCAGCACGCAATGGGTGCTGATAAATTTTCATGAGTAATTGAGACACGGTTTCAGCACGAACAAGATTTTGTCGAGATAATCCGGAGCCGTTGTCTATAAACTGGTCTTGAAAATCGATTCCATATTTGTCCAACGTCGAACGTACAACCATGCGTGATTGTTCTAAAGTAGCAACCTTATTTTGCTGATGATTACCCAGTGTCAAGAATATTTGACGGCTCATGAAATTATTACTCTCCTTGTTGGTGCGTCGAATAATCTCTGTCAACGGTGGTGACTTATAAACCAGCAATGGTTTTTCGAGATTTTTCTTCTTTGCCTGTTCTGCAATATAACCTTGAAGTTCTCCTCCTGACAGATGCCAAAAATCAGAAAAAATGCTGTGGAAGTAATGATTGGTATTTGTTAGTGAAAGCTCGTGCTCAATTTTGGGGCAATCCTCTGGAAAATAGCCCTCAACTGAAATTGTCACCACCTTATTACTTTGGGTTTCATTAAACGCGACTGAATCCATAAAATTTGGGCAATGCCCTTTTCCCAATTTCATTTGGTTATCAAAGATCACGCTAGTAGGCAGGGTATTGAAAGAAATATCCACTGACCCTGTTGCACTATTTGGTACCAGGGTAAAATCAACCATATTAAAATTTGCTAACAGTGCTGAGGGCATTAAATTATAAGGGCGTAATGGGTCATTATCGAAATCACCAGAATTGGATTGATTCGCCTCAAAATAAGATTGATCCACAAATAATCCATCCTCAATACTTTCAAGACCCAAGTTTTGGAGCTCATTAACGATAAACCAGAGGTTTTCTTTTGTCAGATATGGGTCTCCAGACCCCTTGAACAACAGATAACGGGTGGAACCATCAAGTATTGAATCTGAAGCGAATATTTCGGTGTGCCATTGATAACCAGGGCCAAGGTAATCCAAAGCTATAAAAGTGGTAAATAATTTTGCTAAAGATGCTGGTTGTCTGAGTGTTCTTGTATTTACAGCAACAATGGGCTCGTTTGCATTCACTTCTTGTACAACAAGACTGAGAGTGCTTATTGGGATTCCTTGTTCCGCCAGAATATTTGCCAAACTCTGCGGCAATTCCTTGGCACTGGGAGCAGCCGATACTACACTGCTCAAAAAAATGCAAGTCAGCGTAATCAGAATTGACTTATGGGAACTTTCTCTGGCAATTCGGACGGTTGTCACTAAAACCGGATCGTTACTTGTAGCGTTGTTGGAGTTTCGCCAATTTTTCAGAACCGGGGCACAAGTTTTGAAAAGAAAGTTCATTGAGTGGAGTTTCAATTGTATTTTCATTTTCAATAAAATCTGGCTGGCTCTCATCAATATAAAGCAAACCAGTTAGGATCTCACCTCTATCGCTTGATTCACGAACACCTCTGATGGCATCGCTCCGATTCACTGGGTTGTATTGTTTATGAGCTTTACTCAGTATGACTTTACCTCCATTATGGAGATCAACTTGTAGCGTTGAGCCTTCTGGATAATCGACCTTGATTTCACTGAGCGGGTGAATGTAATCGGTGTAGACAGCCTCATTTATATGTTCCCTTGTGTGCAAGTAACCCTTGGTAGAACCTTCATGGTCATTGAATGTAACACAGGGAGATATAACGTCGATCAGGGCAAAACCTCTATGCATTAAACCGCTTTTAAGCAAGGGCACCAATTGCTCTCGATCGCCAGAAAAACTTCGGGCTACAAAAGTAGCTCCCAAGGAGATTGCCATTTGGCATGGATCGATTGGCGTTTGTAAATTTGGTGCTCCTTTTTTCGCAGTGGATCCAATATCAGCTGAGGCTGAAAACTGCCCTTTAGTCAGGCCATAAACACCATTATTCTCGATGATATAAAGCATGTTTAAATTGCGCCGGATGGCATGTGCAAACTGCCCTATACCAATTGAAAGTGTATCACCATCTCCAGAAACACCAATGTAGTACATCTGGCTGTTTGCAGATTGCGCCCCTGTAGCAACGGATGGCATTCTGCCATGAACTGCATTAAAACCGTGCGATTGGTTGGCAAAATATGCTGGGGTTTTGGAAGAGCAACCAATACCACTTAATTTAATCATCCTGTGTGGAGGGATGTTTAGATCAAAAACGGTCTCAATGATTGCGCCTGTAATTGCGTCATGCCCACAACCCGCGCACAGGGTTGACATTGAGCCTTCGTAATCGTTATAAGTCATGCCAAGTTCATTGCGCTTAGCATTGTCGCGCAAAATTTTTGGTTTTTTGATATAACTCATGCTGCCGCGTCTTCCTTCAACCGGTTTAATATTTCCTGAACAAGATTTCTGGAATAGATGGGATTCCCATCGTACATTCTGATTGAATCTAACTTTTCTAGGTGAATGCCTGTTTCCATGGCAACGAGTTTACGCAATTGGCCATCACGATTCTGCTCGACGACAAAAATTTTCTCATGCGCTTTTAAAAATTCCTCCACTTCCTTGGCAAATGGAAATGCAGTAATCCTTAAATAATTGAAAGCCAAGCCTTTTTTGGTCAACGTATCTCGTGCTTCTCGAATTGCGTCATCACAGCTGCCTACACAGAGAATTGCGTAAACGTTGGAATCTAAAAAATCAATGATAGGCTTTGGGACTAAATTCTTTGCTGTTTCCCATTTCACCAAAAGCCGGTCAACTAGTTCTTGGTATTCCTGGGCATCTTCTGTGTAAAGACCCAGCTTGTTGTGACCCGAGCCTCTGGTAAAGTAGGATCCCTTTGGATGAGTGCCAGGTATGGTTCGGTAGGGGATGCCGTCGCCATCTTTATCCTGGTAGCGGTGGAATTTTTCCATCACTTCCAGTTCTTCGACGCCTAATACCTTGCCATGATCGGGGTTGAAATTTTTATCCCATTTAAGGTCTTTGATCATCCAATCATTCATGCCAATATCAAGATCTGAAAGAACAATCACTGGTGTTTGCAACTGATCTGCCAAATCAAAAGCCTTGACTGAAAAGTGAAATGCCTCTTCTGGATTCGAAGGATACAGACAAACATGGCGTGTATCCCCATGGGAAGCATATGCACAAGCTAGAATATCTCCCTGCTGGGTTCTGGTAGGCATACCCGTTGATGGTCCAGTTCTTTGAACGTCAAAAACCACGGTTGGTATTTCAGCATAGTAGCCAAATCCTAAAAATTCATTCATCAATGAAATTCCCGGTCCACTGGTAGGGGTAAAAGACCTGGATCCATTCCAGCCAGCACCCAAGGCGATACCAATGGCTGCCAATTCATCCTCGGCCTGGATAATGGCGTATTTATTTTTTCCAGTTGCTTCGTCCTTGCGAAAAAGATCGCAGTAACCCGTAAACGCATCCATGAGGGATGTGGAAGGTGTAATGGGATACCAAGCACCAACTGTCGCACCCGCATACAGACAGCCTAAAGCAGCGGTAGTGTTGCCATCAATCATGATATAGCCGTCTGTTTTGTTTTCACGCTTTGTGGTAAACGGGAGGGGGCAGGTAAAGTTAGCTTTTGCATAATCATAGCCCAGCTGAAGTGCTGATTTATTTGCCTCAATGAGATTGGTTTTGGATCCAAAAATATCCAAAAGCAACTGTTCAATGACGGCAACTTCCATGTTCAACAAAGCAGCCAAGCTGCCTACATAGGCAGTGTTTTTCATTAACGTACGAGCCCTTGCATTGTCAAAATTCTCGTTACACATTTTCGCTAAGGGAACCCCTAAAACTGTGATGTCCTCTCTGGCCATCAGTATGTTTCTGGGCCACGTAGAATCATAGAGCAGGTAACCGCCTGGATCGACGTCTCCAAGATCCTTTGCATAAGTCTCTGCATTCATTGCCACCATGATGTCGACACCGCCTGAGGGCGCCAGGTAACCATGTTCACTGGCTCTGACTTCGTACCAAGTTGGGAGGCCCTGTATGTTTGAAGGGAAATAATTTTTGCCCACAACGGGTATCCCCATCCGGAAAATACTTTTCATGAATAGCCCATTTGCACTGGATGAACCGGTACCATTCACATTGGCAAACTTGACTGTGAAGTTATTGTGACTGGCTGTACTCACTTCAAACCGCTTCTGCTTTCATCGCATTCGTTTGTTTATCTTCATCCATGGCATAGGGAATCAGCAATTCAAATTTTTTCATGTCCCAAGCAGCAGTTGGGCACCGTTCTGCACACAACCCGCAATGGATACAAACATCCTCATCCTTGAGCATCACCCGGCCTGTGTGTGGTAAATCCTCGGAAACAAAGAGGGCCTGTTCAGGATTTTCTGCAGGGGTTTTAATTTTACTGCGAAGAACATCCTCATCCGCATTGTCAGTGATCATGAGGCAGTCCACAGGACAAACATCTATGCAAGCATCGCACTCGATACATAGGTTTGCGACAAAATCCGTTTGTATATCACAATTCAAACACCGCTCAACCTCCCGTCTAAATTGTCCTGGTTCAAAGCCCAATTCTACTTCAATGTTGATATCCTTAAATCGGCTGTCCATGGGTACAGTGGGCACCTCAAATCGTTTGTCATAATCGTAATCATTGCTATAGCTCCACTCATGAAGACCCATTTTTGCTGACATAAGATTCATTCCGTAATCCAACCGATCTGTTAGTGGCTCGGTATTGCAATATTTATGGATGGATATTGCTGCTTGATGCCCGTGCTCGACTGCTTCAATAATATTTTTTGGCCCGAATGCTGCGTCGCCTCCAAAAAACACGCCTTTGACTGTGGATTCGTAAGTAACCGGATCCACCACTGGAACCTCCCACTGATCAAACTCAAAACCTATGTCTCTTTCCACCCAAGGAAATGTATTTTCCTGGCCAATAGCAAGAATAACGGTATCGCAGGGGATGACAATTTCGTCAATTTTCTCTGAAGTCAATTTGCCATTGTCGTCCTGGCCCCATTTGAGTTTAGCAAAACGCATGCCCACCAATTTCCCATTTTCAACCACATATTCCTCTGGTGAATGGTTCAGAATCAAATCAATGTCTTCATCCAAGGCAGGTTCCAGCTCCCAATCTGAAGATTTCATGCGGTCCCTGGATCCACGGTACACCACTTTGACATCCTTGCCCCCTAACCTGAGCGAAGATCGACAACAATCCATGGCGGTGTTACCGCCACCGACAATCACAACCCTTTCACCAACACTGTCAATATGTTCAAATGCCACTGATTCCAACCAAGCAATGCCAACGAAGACTTGATCGCTTTCGTATCTTCCAGGCAAGTCAAGCTCTCTACCCTTGGGTGCCCCAGTACCGACGAAAATGGCGTTATAGTCTTCCTCCAACAGATTTTGCATGCTCTCAATAGGATGATTCAAGTGCAGATTGACCCCACGTTCAACAATCACATCGAACTCCTCATCGATAACCCTAGGAGGTAGCCTGAATTTTGGGATATTGCTTCTGATTAAACCTCCTGTTTCCGGAAGAGATTCAAACAGATCAATTTCATAGCCCAGAGGGAGCAAGTCATTGGCCACTGTCAAAGAAGCACAACCAGCTCCTATGCATGCTATTTTTTTGCCATTTTTCGTTTCGGGAACTGGAGGCAATAAGTGCTTAAAATCACCCTTAAGATCATCTGCAACACGTTTCAACCGACAAATTGCAACGGGCTCATCTTCCACCCTAACTCTTCTGCAAGCTGGTTCGCATGGTCGATCGCAGACTCTTCCTAGAATACCGGGAAAAACATTCGACTCACGATTCAACATATACGACTCCGTGTATTTACCTTGAGCGATCAATCGAATGTATCCTGGAACGTCGGTATGTGCAGGGCATGCCCACTGACAGTCAACTACCTTATGATAGTACTGGGGGTCTTTGGTATTGGTGGGTTGCATTGTTTATGACAACTTTTAGGCGCTTTTTATAAAACGTTATAGATAACCGAAAATTTAAATCTAACTGCTTTTAGTTTACTTTTCTTTCTACCTTTACAACCATAAAAAGATTACAGGTTGAAAATTAACATATCCTGCACAGAAAACAACGAGATTTTAACCTTTAAGATGGATTCCCAACATCAACCAAACTCGATTTTTAGCCCTGAAGGTTTGGTGATTAATTTTCCATCGGTGTAGACCAGCTCACCATTCACAAAAGTCTTATCAATCAATGAGTTAAATTCATATCCTTCAAATGGGGACCAACCACAATCATACAATATGTTTCCTGAATTAACCTTTGTTGTTTTTTCAAAATCGACTAAAACCAAGTCTGCCCAATAATCTTCTCGGATAAATCCGCGATCTTTGATGTCATAAATATTTGCTACGGCATGACTGGTTTTCTCAACAATGATTTCCAAAGACAATTCACCTTTTAGATAAAAATCCAAAAGTACAAGTAATGAATGCTGAATTAAAGGCAATCCAGCTGGGTGATCGGGATAAGGTTTGGCTTTTTCTTCCAGTGTGTGTGGGGCATGATCGGTAGCAATGACGTCGATACTTCCAGTTCTAACCGCATCAATCAAAGCACTCCGATCAGTTGAGGTTTTGATTGCTGGGTTGCACACAATTTTCGAGCCCATCGATTCATAATAACTGTCGTCAAAATACAGATGATGGACACATACTTCTGCAGTTATGTTCTTATTGGAGGGATCTCCAAATGAAAATAAATCCAGTTCCTTTTTGGATGTGAGATGCAATACATGCAATTTACTACCGTGTTTTTTAGCCAGCGCGACCGCTTTAGAGGAAGATTTATAACAAGCTTCAACGGATCGTATATGGGGATGCTCAGAGATTGGAATGTTGCCTTCCGGGTATCGCTGGCGCGCCTCTGCCAAATTTCTTTCAATGGTTGGGTTGTCTTCGCAATGGGTTGCAATGAGTACTGGGCATTGGGCAAAAATCTCCTCCAGAGCCTGGGAATCGTCCACAAGCAAGTTGCCAGTAGAAGAGCCCATAAAAATCTTTACACCGCAGGTTTCACCAGTTTGCAGTTGTTTAATTTCGTCAATATTAGTGTTACTTGCACCCAAATAAAAAGCATAATTTGCATAGGCTTTTCCTGCAGCTAATGTGTACTTTTCAGCCAATAATTGTCGGGTTGTTGTTGCCGGTTTGACATTGGGCATATCCATAAAACTCGTGACACCGCCTGCGACTGCAGCGGCAGATTCCGACAATATGCCACCTTTATGTGTCAACCCAGGTTCTCGAAAGTGCACTTGATCGTCGATGAGACCTGGAAACAGGTACTTGCCTTTGGCATCAATAATTTTTGTACCCACTTGGGTGTGAATGGAAGATCCAATTTTTATAATCCGACCGGCTTTGATCAGCAGGTCTCCTTGAAAAATTGAACCCTCATTGACAATATTTGCATTGATTATTGCAACAGAATCATTTCTCATATAAGGCATTATAGCAGTCGTTTGTGGCCATCAATGATTAAAGATTGCGGAGCACATTAAGAGTGCACAGGGGATGATTAATTCTTAAATGGAAGTAGTGTAAATGCATGACAGCAAAGCTCAGGTTTTCTATGGATGGTATGTCGCCATAGGTTGTACTTTAATTTATTTTTTTACCAACGCAATGACTCTATTTGTCCCTCAAACACTCTTTCCTAGATTGATGGAAGACTTTGGCTCGAGTGCAGCAGAAATTAGTCTGACAGTTACCATTACCCTACTTTTTGCCTCCTTATTTGCTCCTTTTGCTGGAATGCTGATTGACAGGTTCGGTCCATTGAAAATAATGCGAATAGGCATTGTTCTGATGGCAGTCACGTACAGCCTCTACCCCTTTTCTAACTCTGTATCCGATCTCTACAAACTGCATTTCTTACTGGCTATTGGTCTTGTCTTTTCCGGTTTGGTAGTCAACATCATTATTGTGTCAAATTGGTTCGTAAAACATCGGGGCAAAGTTATTGGCATGCTGGTAGCTGGTTCAAGTTTGGGCGGTGCCACTCTGCCGTTATTGATTTCACCGATAGTCAATAACCCAGATTGGGGTTGGCGATGGGGATTTGGATTGCTCAGTATTCTCTTCTGGTTTTTTGCAGTCGTACCTGCTTATACATTCATTAAAGAAACACCTACAAGCTTAGGGTTATTGCCAGACGGCCTGCCTAAAACATTGAAACCAACCGATGCTGCTTCCAACAGTGTCTCTTTGCTGACTGCTTTGAAATCAAGGGCACTGTGGTGTCTTGGCATCGGGTCAGCTTGTCTTTGGTTCTCGATCCAAGGCGTCAACAGTCAAATTACTATATTTTTTGAGCAAGAAGCGGCATTTTCTCCTCAGCAGGCGGTGCTCCTTTTTTCAACATTGTTTTGGTTTAGTTTTATTGGGAAATTAGCTTTTGGTGCCCTCAGTGACACAATTCCAAAAAGAACAGTTCTGTTAATGACCTCCATCATCCTGTTTTTAGGTACTTTGTTGTTATTTGATTACGACCTCAATCAAATTACGCTGACAAAAAACAGTACGAAATTAAGTCTATTCACAGTGATCTTTGGTCTGGGATTTGGTGGCAGTTTCAGTATGATTCAACTGGTAGCGGTAGAAATATTTGGTCCAGCATATTTAGGTAGAATTCTTGGGATCATAACATTCATTGATGGCATGGGTGCAGCATTGGGCACCAATCTTTTGAGCCAAATTAAAACCGATACTGGCAGTTATTTGTTGCCATTTATGATCGTCACAGTTGTTACACTAATTGCCATTATTAATGTTTTTTTGATCAAGCCGATTAAGAAAAGTCCCATTTGAATTGAGATTTGTCTTGGATAATTTTTAGGTTTAACCTAGTGAGAAATAAACAGCTATGAAATATAAAATTATTGAGATTAGTCCTGTTTCAGGAGCACTGGGCGCCGAGGTATCTGGAGTTGACCTCAGTGAACCTGTGACCAAGAAAGCATTGACAGAAATCAAATCAGCTTGGCTGGAACATCAAGTGCTCTTTTTTAGGGATCAGACATTAACACCAGATCAACATGTTGCATTCACCAAGAATTTTGGGGAATTGCAAGGGCCTGGTTATATGCCAACCCTCGATGGTTATCCCAACGTTTACGTCCAAGAATACCCGGATCTTTATGGGGGAATTGTCTCGGACGTTAATTGGCACATTGATGCTTCTTTCATGGAAAAACCCTTGAAAGGTGCTGTACTGTATGCGCTGGATGTGCCTGATGTTGGAGGGGATACAGCTTGGGTCAACTTATATGCCGCGTATGAATCACTGTCAAAACCAATGCAGAAATTATGTGCAAGTCTCACTGCGATTCACGACAACTTTCATAAAAATTTGACCGCTGTTTTGGAAACCTATGGAGCTAAGGGCTATGAAATGGCGAGAAAAGCAACGCCTCCTAATGAACACCCCTTGGTTTGCAAACATCCAGAAACGGGAAAAAAATGCCTGTTCTATAGTGAACTTTTAATTTCCCATTTCAAAGAGCTCACAGCAGAAGAAAATAAAATATTAAAAGAATTCCTACAACAGCACATCCAAAAGCCAGAACTGTATTGTCGCTTCAAATGGGAAAATAATTCGATTGCATTCTGGGATAACAGATGCACTGCTCACAAAGGAATATTTGATTTTGGACAGTCGCATCGCTTGATGCATCGAGTGGCAATCCAAGGCGAGACAGTGCCATCAAAATAGGGATTTGACGAATGTGGATCAAAAAATTTCATCGTGATCATAAAGAGGACCTACGCTCACCTATCCCTACACAAGTAGTTTCTAACGAAGAATTTTTGCCCAGGCCACAAACCAAGCAGCAAAAACAAGTTGAACATTTAATTCAAAATTTGGCTGCGCAATACGGAAAAAAAACAGGCCTCAATCGCCGCGACTTTTTGAAAACATCCAGCGGCATGGCCGTGGCTTTTATGGCTATGAACCAAGTCTTCGGAAAATATTTTAGTGTCCATGCTGAGGAAGCCTTAGACTCTTCGGCTTACGCTGAACTGTGGCCAAAAAAAGAATTTATTTTTGATGTGCAAACCCACCATGTGGCAACGGGGAAAACAGAGCCCTTGTTCTTTAGAGGGAAAACAATGGCGTGGATATACAACGAAGAGCTCCGGGGTAAACAACCTAAAAAAGGAGATTTAAACTTTGATAATTATGTTAAGGAAGTTTTTCTCGACAGCGAGGTTTCAGTTGCATGTTTGAGTGGTGTTGCATCTAAATTGCTCGATGTGATTAATGTTGATGAAATGGTGACAGCTAGAAATACAGTCAATGCAATGTCAGGTTCCCAAAGGATGGTGTGTCATGGGCCCATTGCCCCCTATATTCCAAACTTTCTTGAGGAAGCTGAACGACAAGCATTGGAACTTAAAATTGATGCTTGGAAATTTTATACCGGTGTTTTTAACATGGGCGGTGAATATTCTTGGTGGATGGACGATGAAGAATTGATCTATCCGTTTTATGAGAAAATCAAAACATGGGGATTAAACACGATCTGTGTTCATAAAGGACTCCCGTTTAACCAACATCTGAAACCTGGAGTGACGGATTACACCAATCCCCGAGACATAAAAAAAGTTTCCATAGATCACCCGGACTTAAATATTATCGTTTATCATTCTGGATTCAAATCTGACAACCCCAACCTGCCTTCCGAAGATGCCTCCTTGGATGGGACAGGTTACCTTCCATGGACGACCGATTTATGTCGGGACCGGATCAATAATCCTGCAATGACCAACGTTTATATGGAACTTGGAACTACCTTTGGACATACAGTAATTACTCATCCAAGAATCTGTGCCCACCTACTGGGTCAAATTATCCAAGCATTTGGTTCCGACCATATTTTATTTGGCACCGACTCAATCTGGTGGGGTTCCCCACAGTGGCAAATAGAAGCATTAAGACGATTCCAAATTCCTGAAAAGATGCAGGAAAAATTTGGTTATGCTGCAATTACCGATGATGATAAAGCAAAAATTTTAGGGCTCAATGCAGCAAAAATCTATAACATTGATGTGGCTGAAACCAAGCGTCAGATTTCTGTGGACAGAATGTCACAATTAAAAGAAATTTACCTGCAAGAAGGCGGCCTTCCAAGCAACAATCAGTACGGCTGGATTGTTGGCTAATTGATCAACCTACTCTCCCAGTTTTATTACCCGACCCTCAGTGTCGTCAGGCATCTCAATGCCCAAGATATTTGCAATTGTGGGAGCAACATCGACTTGATGAACTGGCCCTATTTTTCTGGGTACAACGGCAGCTCCTAAGGCGTAAAAAATACCCCACATGTCTGGTGTTTCTGGTCGATAACCGTGCATGCCTTTCGGTTGACCAAAACTTGAAAACATATTGGGTGCGGCTGTGGTCACGACAATATCACCAGTTCTTGATGGGTGATTAAGATGAAATGCATCCGGAAGATCTTTTTTTGTGTACACCGCAAGATGTTCTTGCTTGCTCAAAAAATCCTTAGCTTGCTCGATGTCATCTGCTTGCAAAAAAATATGTGCTACAGCGGGCCCTGCTGAAATTTCTGCTTTGATTCCTGAAATTCTCAATAACTGCTCTAAATTGATGTAGTTGTTTACTTCAGTCATCCCATGATCGCTGACCACAATGAGTGTAAGGTGTCCCCATGCCTCCCTGACATCAATGGCGGTGATTAAATCCTGCAAAAGTTTATTCTGTCGCCGTAGCTGTTGAGAAACTCTTGGGCTTTCTGGACCGTCAATGTGTCCCAGGTCATCGGTCCCATCCCAATAGCTCATGATCAATCTGGGCCTATTGACCTTGTCCATATCAACCCATTTAAGGATCTGCTCGATTTTTTGTTCTTCTTTGATATTGGGATCAAAGGGGGCTTTGCGATAAGAGGCTCCGACACCATGCCAATCGGTTTCAGAGCCCACCCAGAAAAAAACCGCAGACTTGATACCTTGTTGCTCGGCCAGCACCCATATGGGCGGCACTTCAATCCAATTGGCATCGGCATCGTAACTGAATCGGCCCTGTTGGGTATCTATAAAAGAATTGTGAAGAATCCCATGACGATTGGGATAGACACCGGTTGCCATAGAAACATGGGTAGGATACGTGTTCGATGGGTAGACAGGAATCATATGATCAGCCTTGATCCCAAATTTCTCCATACGCTTAAACGCTGTTAAGGAAAGGTTTTCTGCTATGTTATAGGAAACACCATCCATGGATATAATAATCACCATTGGTTCTTTTCCCGCTTCAACAACCGAAGCCAATAGGCAGCAAACCAATATTAAACTACGCAGCATTTGGTAATAGTCAGTTATTCTGGTTTTCGAAATTTTAAAGTAAAGCGGTCGCTTTCCCCAATATCAGAATAGCTCTTCTTCTCTTGATCATTCAAACTGCTGTAAGTTGGGGGGAGTGTCCAAACACCTTCCCGATGATCCTTGGTGTCTTTAGGGTTTGCATTGATCTCAGAAGGTGTTTCAAAAACAAATCCAGCCTTTTCTGCCAAAGCAATCGCATACTTCTGATTGACATACCCTGATTCAGCCGCAGGATCTTGTGGCACTGCAGGGTCTCCTCTGTGCTCAACGACGCCCAAAACACCCCCTGGTTTGAGTACTCTAAAAAAGCCTTCAAAAACTGCATCTGCTTGATCGCGTGCCATCCAGTTATGGATGTTTCTGAAAGTCAGTACCATATCAGCCGAATTGGACTCTGCAATTTCTATTCTGTTGGGTAGTTTAAGAACGGTATGTTGCACATTGCTATAAAGATCCGGGTCCTGATTTAATCGGTCAAAAAACTCAGCTGCACTATCGCGAAAATACTCAACTTCGTCATTTGGATCATATCCTGCAGAGATATATTGCCCCGATTCGTTTAAGTATGGTGCAATGATTTCAGCATACCAACCTCCAGAGGGCCATATTTCAACGACAGTCATATCTTCCTGCAGACCGAAAAATTCCAAGGTTTGTTGCGGATGCCTGTAAGGGTCTCTGGCCTTATTGGCGTCCGATCGATGCTCACCAGAAATAATACCTTCTAGAGAATGAGCGTGGCATAGCTCTGGTAGAGCCAAGCCGGCTGCAACACTCATGATGATCAGAGTTTGGCAAATTTGCTTAAACATTATTTTCTCCTTATTAATTTGACTCGGTAGTTTTTCTTAGGCGTTTTGTTAATACCGCAACAACAGGTCCAAGCACCAAACCGGCGATGAACCCTCCTATATGTGCACGAAAAGCAACCCCGCCACCTGTACCTGCACCTATGCTGCTGATAAACTGAAATATAAACCAGAACAACAAAACAACATAGGCTGGAAGGCGCAAAATTTGAATAAAAAATCCAAATGGGATCGCCACTCTTACTTTGTGCTTGGGAAAGAAAACCACGTAGGCACCGAGTATCCCAGAAATAGCCCCACTGGCCCCAATCATGGGAATTGTAGAATCTGGTTCCGGAATTGCTTGGGTAAACACAGCAACAGTTCCACAGGCTAGATAAAACAGAACGAAAGCAGCTTTGCCTAAAATGTCTTCGATGTTGTCACCAAAAATCCAAAGGTAAAGCATGTTTCCTGCAAGATGCAAAAATCCTCCATGCAAAAACATCGATGTTATCACCGTCATCTCAGGACTAACCCATTGCAAACTGACAGGCAATGCTCTGCCCTCAAGAAGACTTGCTGGAATCACCCCCAGAGCATAAATAGCCCGTTGACCTTCCTGGCCTAAACTCAGTTGCCAGAGGTAAATTAAGCAACAAATAATGAGTAATGCGATGGTTACTACAGGTTTCGAACGGGTTGGGTTTTCATCACCAAGAGGAATCATCTTCTATAACCACAACTGGGTTTTCTTGCAACGGCATTGTATGCACTGAGTGTCTTGGACAATTGACTGGAAAGACCATTAATCCTTTTCTTGTCAGAAGGGTGGGAGGATACAAATTCTAAATTGGGTCGATTGCCTTGATCTTGCATCTTTTTCCACAAACTTAAACTTTTCAAGGGGTTGAATCCGGCTCTCGCCATGTACAACAATCCTGCTTTGTCGGCATCTTTTTCCTGACTACGGTTAAAAGGAAGATTTAATCCATACTCGGCCATAATTTGAGACATCATATTAATGGTATTTATCTGATTGTTTATTTGATTGAGCTCTGCTTGACTTGTAATTTGCTTGCTCGCCATGTTGCCCATTAGCACAGCCATGCCAATTGTGGCACCTATTTGAGTTCTCATATCACGTTTTGCTCTCTCATAGGAATGCTTTTTGGTGACATGGGCGATTTCATGGCCGATAACCGTTGCCAATTCATCCTGACCTGCAGCCACCTCAAAAAGCCCGGAAAAAACTCCTAATTTTCCACCTGGCATTGCAAAAGCATTAACTCCAGGATTTTCAAACAACTCAATTTCCCAAGAACTGCTTCGATAAGGCTCGTCCAATTGTTTGATGATATTTTTTGCAACACAACGAACAAGGGCCCTTTTGGTTAGATCACGGGATCGAGGATTTTGGGCCAGCATCTGCTCCCAAGCTTTCTCTGACTTTATCTCAATCTCCCGCTCGCTTACCAATAAAGCAGTCTGAGCAAACGGTATGTAAATCATTGACACAAACAGGGCGTTTAAGAGAATCCAGCAATGTTTGTGCTTGATCATTTTAAACTCGCTGCATAAGGTTTAAAAAAGACCGTTCTGCGCGATAACTAGACCTGACCAATGGTCCTGCAACAACTTCTTTGAAACCCAGCTCAAAACCGATCTCTTCAAACCGGTGAAATTCTTCCGGGGTGACAAACCGCTCCATAGCAACATGGTATGTGGTGGGGCGTAGGTATTGACCGAGCGTTAATAGACTCACTCCAACAGAATAAAGATCTTGCATGGTTGCAACCACCTCAGCTGCTGTCTCCCCCAAACCCAACATCATCCCTGATTTAGTGATGGTGCCCTTGTTGCAGCTGTGCTCCAGCATATCGAGGGTCTGCTGGTATCCTGCCCTGGGGTCTCTGACAGGATGAGTAAGTCGATGAACGGTTTCGATGTTTTGGGAAAAAACATTCAAACCGCTACCCAATAATATATTCAAACTGCTCTTGGAGCCGGCAAAATCTGACGACAAAACCTCAATCACTACATCTGGATTCTTCTTTTTTACATGCACGACACACTCTGCAACATGGCGTGCGCCTCCATCCTCTAAATCGTCTCGGTCGACTGAAGTCAAAACAACATACTTCAATTTCATAAATGCAACGGTCTGCGCGGTATGATAGGGTTCCATTGGATCCAGCCAACCATGTGGATTGCCTGTATCGACAGCACAAAATTGGCAAGCTCTGGTGCAGATGTTCCCTAAAACCATCAACGTGGCTGTCTTGTGGCTCCAACACTCTGCAAGATTTGGGCATTTGGATTCCTCACAAACTGTGTTTAAACCACGTGACTTCACTTGGTGAAGCAACTCACGGTAATTCTCACCTGACGGGAGTGAAACTTTTAACCAGTTCGGTTTTCTTTGGCCATCAACGGATGTAATGTTCAAGGACTGTTTAATGCCGTCCTTAATTGCAACAACACCGTGTTGATTTTTATACTTTAGTCCACTGCCGGTTTGGATGTTATTCATTTGCCTTGACTTATTATAGCTCTCGTTTTTTCCATTATAATGATGGATAACGTAAAAAAATTCTATTAGTGAATGGTGAATAAAATATGAAGTACTTACATACAATGGTAAGAGTGAGCAATTTGGAAGAGTCTTTGGAGTTTTATTGCAACCATCTAGGACTTGTCATCTTGAAAAAGATGGATAATGCAGCCGGTCGTTACACTCTGGTATTTTTAGGCACATCGAAGAACAGTGAAGGCGTGGTAGAACTTACCTACAACTGGGACCCAGAAGTCTACACAGAAGGAAGAAATTTTGGTCATCTGGCATTTCAAGTGGAGGATATCTATGCCATGTGTCAACAACTTATAGATGCTGGCATCACTCTGAACCGTCCCCCTAGAGATGGCTATATGGCGTTTGTGCGTTCCCCAGACAATATTTCTATAGAAATACTCCAAGCCGGTGACTCCCTTACAATCCAAGAACCATGGGCCTCAATGCCAAACCAAGGACATTGGTAGTGTATAAGTGTGCGAAGAGGACCATTTGAACGAGATCCCAAATCTTAAAAGCCCCATAAATAGGGTGTGTTGCACACAATACAGAGTTTCGTTGTTATAAAACAACATTAAACTGGCCAATCGTTGTTGAAATACACGGAATTCTTGGCCCCATTGAGTTAAAATCGGTTCCTAAATTTATGGTAGTGCTACTTTCATCAAAGCGGTTTAAGTAGCCTACTCTGGGTTTTCGAATATTTAATAAGAGGAAATTGTAATGAATAGATCTACGTTTAACGGGCTGTTTGGTAAGGCTTTTTCTAGCTTGTCATTAATAGCTTTAGTATTCATTGGTTCACCGGCTCTGATGGCTCAGGAAGGTGCAACTGTAGAAATAGAAGAAGTTACCGTTACTGGTTCTCGAATCAAAAGAGAATCAATCAACTCCGCTTCTGTTATTACTACGATAACCAGTGAAGAAATAGAAAATAGTCAAGCGCTGATTCTTGCTGATGCGTTAAGGATGTCAACGTATAACACTTTTGGTTCTTTTGGACCTACTGCTGGTTCTAGTGCCATGTCCAACGCTACAATAAGCGTTAGAGGCCTAGGCTCTAGCAGAACTTTGGTTCTTTTGGACGGCAGAAGAATGCCTGGCTCACCACATCTAGGTGGAGCGGGTGCTGTAAATATCAACATGATCCCAACGGTGGCTGTCGACAGAATTGAAATACTTGCCGACGGAGCATCGTCTGTGTATGGATCGGATGCGATAGCAGGTGTTATCAATGTGATTACCAAAAAGAACTTTGACGGATTACAGCTCAATTACAGAAGGGGTGATCGTGACAGAGACGATGGAGAAGAGAATTCAGTTTCTCTGATTTATGGTCAAAGCGATGACGATGGTTACATCACTTTTATGATGGAACACAGTGTAAGGGATGAAATTTACCTTAAAGACAGATGGTATACTGCAGCACGAGCTTCCGACCAAGATGGAGACGGGGTTGTTGACCTGTATTTTGAGACCTACGGTTTAAGTTGGTACTCACGAAACCTTGCTGATCCTGTTACAGGAAACATTTTTGCTTCACCTGAATGTCAGGGTAGTATTGATGGATCCACAACTCCTTGGTGGGGCAGTGGCTTTGGTGGAGCTGCCTTTGGGCAACCAGCAACAACCACTCCTAGCTATGCTGGAGCTGTACCTACAGGTATTTGTGGATACGCGTGGGCGGATATCATGGTTCAGGACGCAGGAACGACTATAGATACCATAACCGCCAACATTGATCGTCAAATTACAGATAGAGTTAATCTCTACACTAGAGCAAGCTATGTTCGCAATGAGGCAGTTGGACGTTTTGCACCTCCTGCTGCTCGATACCCTGGAATCCTCGCTTCCGATCCTGCCAACCCATTTGACGTACCCGTCACAGGTTATTGGAGATGGACAGGGATTGGAAACAGAGGCATGCACTATGTTGACCAAGCCACTGATTTTGTTGCTGAATTAACAGTTGACGTTTCCGAAAACATTGAACTTAGAGTGGGAACTCAGGTGAACAAGTTTTACGGAACAGACATAGGAAGGTACTACCTTGACTATGCTGGTTTGGATTCAAACATCTATAATGAGATTCCTTTTGGGTCTGTATCCGGTCTGTATGCTATGTCTGCCACGACAGTCGTTGAGTACGACAACCATTATGAAAAGGCGGATTTTGTAGCTCAGTTCAGTAATCTCATGCAGCTAAAAGGCGGCTCTGTTGACGCTTTACTTGGATACGAAAGGTTCAACAACATATACTCAGCTCAATACGACAAACACTCAGAAGGTGGTTTTGTTGGTGGATCAGCTGGTAATTCAGGAAGAGGTGTCAGGGAAGTAGATTCATTCTTTGGTGAGATTATTTTCCCAGTTAGGGATGGCCTTGAAGTGAATGCTTCGTTCAGAAGTGATGATTACAGTGACGTTGGTTCAAGTGAATCGTTCAAATTTGGACTGTTGGCAGATGGCTTCTTAGCTGGAACTACATTCAAACTTAACTACGGTGAGGGCTTTAGGGCTCCTTCCATGGACACACTTTATGGAGTGACGACTTTTAGTGCAAACACTGCATACGACTACAAAGCTTGTGCACAAGCTGGATTAAGCACCACCGAATGTCCTTCCAAGCAAATATCAACTTTGATTGTCGCGAACGCTAACCTTGCAGCCGAGGAATCTGAAGGGTTAACACTCAGCGTGGCACATGATTTTGGTAGCTGGAATAACAGGCTACAGGGATTGAATGCTAGGTTTGACTGGTACAACATCAAGATTGCAGGCGCCATCGTTAGTGCTGGAACGCAAAGTGTAATGTGGACTGATTTCATAGGCGGTTCTCTGTTGACCAATAATGTGGAATTCTTTGATGCCGCAGGTATTGCCGGAGACGGATCAGCAGCTGGAAACCCAGTAGGTTCTGGTACAGTAGGAAGTGCTTGCCCTGCAGGTGCTACATACGTCAAACGTTTGGGTGTGTCACCTTCGATATACTCAATCAGAAGTTGTGCCAATGGAAGAATCGACTACGTCGGTGCCAGTTATGCTAATGCCGGTGAAGTTGAAGTTCAAGGTTGGGATCTGTTTGTTAGTTACACCAGGGATCTTGGTCCAGGTACTTTGAGCACCAGCTTGTCATATTCCAACATGACTGATTACAACACCGATGCCTATACAGGCAGTGCAAGATCAATCAACAACATCAATTTCGATGGAACCCCAGAAGCTAGATACAACCTATCAGTAGGTTATCAGTGGGGTAATTTCGGAGTTTCTTTAATCAACAGGCACATCGGTGATTACCGACAGTCTTCTGAGCCTGAAGAGGTTGGCGGTGAATTGACTGGTGGTCTTATCAAGGCTGGGAATACTCAGGGCAAATACGACACCTACGATTTCCAAGCATTCTACGACGCTGGGGCTTGGGGTAAAGTATCTCTAGGTATCCAAAATCTAACTGATGAAGATCCGTTGACTGATAATGGAGGCCAGAATTACGATGCCTACACCGGTCTCTATGACAACAGAGGAAAAATAACTTACCTTAAGTGGAAACTGGACATCTAAGAGAAGTTACAAACTTTCCGAAAGAATAAAAAGGGCGGTTTTACCGCCCTTTTTTTTATCCAGTCATTTGTGCTGTCTTCATCCTCTCCCATTGGAGCATATCGGATTTGATTTGTTTTCTCTGATCCAGGCTAAGCGTATGCTTTGCCATCGAATAATTGCCCAACTCTCCCGAT
>Ga0208568_1000066_pt1 | contig 50371 bp, 52 predicted proteins | sample DeeseametaMP2969_FD_184165 | JGI IMG/M metagenome (GOLD analysis project Ga0208568, IMG submission 184165) | Marine microbial communities from the Deep Atlantic Ocean - MP2969 (SPAdes) | ecosystem: Environmental > Aquatic > Marine > Oceanic | place: South of Funchal, North Atlantic Ocean... | reverse complement strand
GATGAAGCTTATTACTGGGTTTATAGTATCTTTCCATCTTGGGGTTATTATGATCATCCGCCAATGGTCTCTTGGTTGATTGGATTTGGTACCGTATTTGGTAAAAATGAGCTTTTTCTGCGGTTACCCTTTGCACTTTTACAGATATTGACACTAGCACTTTTGTGGGACCTTGCAGGGCGAAAAAATTTTGTTGTATTTTCCCTTTCCGCTCTAAGCATGCCCCTTATTGTTGGTAGTGGTTTTTTAGCTCTCCCAGACACACCACTTCTGTTTTTCTCAACTCTTTTTTGGTGGCTTACCATAAAATATGAGAAGGATGAGAAACTTTGGCACGTATTACTTCTTGGCTTTACTATAGCCTGCATGTTCTATTCTAAATATCATGCTCTTGTAGTCGTGATTCTTACAACTCTATCGATGCCAAAGATTCTTGCAAGAAGAAGCTTTTGGTTAATTGTTGGGTTCGTTGTGTTTTTGTATCTGCCTCATGTTCTATGGCAGTATGAAAATGAATTCATTACTTTCGATTTTCATCTAAATAAGAGGTCTGAAAAGCACTTTGATATTGCAAATATAATTGATTTTGTAGGTGGTCAGCTCGCACTGGGTGGTTTACTTGCATTTATTTATGGAATTTACAAAGTATTAAAGACCAAGGCCACTGAACATAAAACTTTAATGTTTAACTCAATTGGATTCATGGCCTTTGTATTCCTTTTATCATTTAGAAATAAAGTAGAGGCGAATTGGACCGTGACGGCATTTGCGGCCTTCATACCCCTTTTATGCTTCTCAATTAACTCAAGACTCGAAAAGAATTTATATGCAACTCTTATATCTATTCCTATGGTAATTTTGATAGTTTTTAGATTTGGCCTGATGAGTAAGGAAACATATGATTTCCTGCCAAATAGAGTGTCAGAAGTAAAATACTGGGAGGAAAAGTCTGACTTAATAGTTTCTGCTGCAAAAGGTGGAAAACTAGTAGCTGACACTTACCAAATAGCTTCCAAGTTATCTTTTTATACTAATGAGTTGGTTCCCTCCTTGGCTTTAGGTAGTCGGGAAAGCCAATTTAAGTTGTTAAACCTTGAAAAGTCTCTGAGTGCCAATGATTTAGTCTCTTATGTTAGCGATGAGAACTTCCCAGGATCTACTAGAATAGATGTTGGCTACGGTGGTCCTTTATATGTATTACCATTATTGTCTTTTGAAGAGTTGTTAAAGATGTATAATAGGACTTATGAAGAAACTATTCGAAATTGATCTGAACGAAGATTATAAAAGCTCGCTGATATCGCAGTATGTTTTGACTATTATAACTTTATCTTTGTGTTTAGTAGTTAGAACGCACGAAAGAAGCTTTATAGAGTTTAACTTTTTGCTCGAGTTTTTCTTCCTGTTGGCGACATTCAACTTCTACTTTAAAGCGCAGAAGCAAAGAAACTATTCCTTTTGGGGCATTAGTGTAATTCTTGGTCTTTATATCACAAGAATTGTTTTAAAATACACTTTTATTGATTACCAAGTCTTTATTCTTTATCTCGGTTTTCTAGCTGGTGTGTTCTTATTCATAAATTGCTACATCATGTCTTCACCCATTTTTTTTCCAAGGGTTCAATGGTGGGAATACGACTTTAGGTATAGGGGGGATTTGAAATCATTCATAAAGCTTTCCGATAAAATGATAGAGTCCAGAGTCACAGACCTAAGAAGAGATGCTGCTTGCGTTGAGTCCTTTGAAGCATTGGATTTAGATACTAAAATTGACTTAGAGGTGGAACATGAAGGCAAGGTCTACTTGGTTCCAGCGAAGATTAAAACCAGCAAAGAATATGTTAAGGGACGGCCAATAAGATATGGTATCGTTTTTAACCTTACTGAAGAGGACTCCAAAATAGAATTTAATGAGCTGAAAAAGATTTGGAATCAAAACAAAAAAGTTAAGATCAGAAAAAAATTTGACCAGTTAAAAGTAAATGGATCTAAATAAAGTTAATCACTATATGAACCTTGCTATTATGGAAGCAAAGCAGGCCTATCATGAGGATGAGGTTCCGATTGGCTGTGTCATAGTAAGCCCTCACGGGGAGGTTTTGGCAAGCACCCACAATCTAAAAGAGCAAAATTCTGACGCTTGTGCCCATGCTGAATTATTGGCGATTAAAGAGGCCGGAAAAAAGCTAAAGGGATGGAGGCTGATAGACTGTTCTCTTTTTGTAACCCTTGAGCCGTGCCCGATGTGTATGAGTGCAATTCTACAGGCAAGATTTGGAAAGCTCTATTTTGGCGCCTACGACAAAAAAGGTGGAGCAATTAGTCTGGGGTATAATTTCGCAAAAGATAAAAGGCTCAATCACACATTTTCCATTACTGGCGGAATCAAGCATTTTGAGCTTTCGAGAATGCTTTCTAATTATTTTAGGCAAAAAAGAAACCTGCCTCCCTTAAAATGAATTTACTTACCTAGATCACCGTGTTAATTAAAATTACTGGTTTGGAGGATTGGCCGAGTGGTCGAAGGCGCACGCTTGGAAAGCGTGTAAGGGGGCAACTCCTTCGAGGGTTCGAATCCCTTGTCCTCCGCCATCTTTTTTCCCATCTTAATAACATAATACCCTATTCTTTCTTTTAGTCTTTCTGTTAATATTGGCTATTTTTAATATTCAAAGAGGGGTTTGGTTTGAAGAATGCTTGTTTTTTGTTGGTTGTCGCGTTCACATATAGCTTGAATGCAAGTGAACAGTTTAACAGAGCCAAAGATAAAGAGATTTTTATTGAAGGTGGCATACGTTTTAGCAACAGTGCCTTTGATTTCAAGAATGGGAACAACACTGACTTTTATATTACAGACAATCAAGTTTTGCTGGAGTATGGCCTTAGTGAATTTTTTGCAGTGGGCGCTGAGCTTAATTATATTTCTGCAACGAACACTGGAGAGCCAGGTTTTTCGGATCATAAATTTTACCTAAATGGTGAATACAAAAGCTTTTATTGGCAGGGAAACTTATTTCTTTCAAATGAAGCAAATGATGACAACAATTTCTCTGGGGGAGATCATTTCTCATTAGAACTAGGTTATGTATTGAATGGTTTTGGCACAAAACTAGACTATATTCCTTCTTATGAATACGATTATCAGGATGTCTCTGAAAAGCTTGAAACAGGCTCTTATTTAGCCCTTTCGGGATTTTATGAGTTAAACTATGAAGATAATATATATGCTGTTCTTGTAGGTATTGAAGAACTAGACTCAAGTACAGAGGACGGTAAAGATATTGGTTCTGAGTCCAAATATTATAGATTTGAAGCATATGCTAATATTAAAGCCTTTAACTTTGAGTTCCTTCCAACAGTCGGTCGTAGAATTGGTTATGATCTTGATAAAGTATATGACTCGATTAGAATTGACTCTTTGAGTCTTAAAGCAAGATTTAGGTTCTAGTTACTTTCTAGCTAGTGGGGGCACATGGCCAGCTCCCCTTTCAGTTAAGTAGATAGAATTTCTTTGATTCTTGTTCAATATTTTGCAAAGCTAGATATTTGCCTAGATTGTCGCTCTACTGACATCCTGTCTAAAAGGAGTCTTAGTGGAATTGGCGTTAAAGTTGGACTATACCCTTATGGAGTTGATCAATGTTGAATTGACAGCTCCTTATTTGGATTCATTTTTTACATATTGGACAGATGTTCAAAAAACTCCTCTTTTTCAATTAGCAATCGCACCTTTAATTTTATTTTTTATGATAAAGCGCAGAGGGGTTGTAATTGGTCTTTCGCTTTTTGTCCTAACAGTAGCCGTAACAATGTTTTGCGATTTTTTAAATAGCGAGCTTTTGAAGGAGTACTTTCAAAGGCTTAGGCCGGATGCAGCGAAGCTTCCTTTCGAATTACAAACACACGGTGTGCGATATGGAGGTTATTCCTTCCCATCAAGTCATGCCGCCGATTCTTTTTGTATGGCGACCTTTATATCTTTATATTTTCCAAAAATGTCTCCTTACGTTTTTGTTATGGCCTTTCTTAATGCCTACTCACGAATATATATCGGGGTGCACTTTCCTTTTGACGTGTTGGCCGGAGCGATGTTTGGAGGGATGCTGGCATACTTGGCAAGCAAACTATTTTCATTATTGAGGGTTCTAAAATGAAGTTGTTTGTAATTATGGCCTTAATGACGGTGGCAGCGGGTGCTGAAGATAATGCTTTTTCATGGGCATGGAATGATCAACTAAAACCAACTATATATGAGTCTTGGGATTCAGATGGAAAGCTTATTCTTGGGACCACTATAGGTTTAACCATATTGGCAAACGCTTATGATAAGAATGTGTATGAACATAATGAGAGAAAAGAGAATCTTTTGTTTAGTGATCAAACAGCAAAGGAACTTGGCGTTATAGGATCCGGAATGTTTGGAATAAGTATTGCTGCAGCTCAATTAATTTGGGATAGAAGGGAGGGATTGGCACACTCAAGAGCAATTGTTCTTACATCGATATCTCACGTAACTCTGGCCTATTTATTTCAGAGAGGAAGGCCTGGCAATAGAGATGACTTTTTACCTTTCAAATCATCATTTCCATCTGGTCATGCATCAAGTGCGTTTGCAACAGCAACTTCTTTACACCTATCTTATGGGCTAGATGTTGGTATTCCCGCTTACTTTGTAGCAAGTTCAATTGCTTTGGCGAGGGTAAGTGAAAATACTCATTGGTTAAGTGATGCCGTGGCTGGAACTGGACTTGGAATTTTTTGGGGTGTGGCGAGTCATAAAATTAGCTTAAAAGATAAAAGTTATTCTTTCACACCAATCATGGCGCCAGGAGCCCTAGGTGGTTTAGTGCAAATGACCTATTAAATTGTTTTCATATAGTTAATGTGTCCAGTTGACAACGCAAATGGCTGGCCCTATGATTCTAGGCGGTGACGTCGGCGAGTATATCACTGGAAACTCCGCCAGGTCCGGAAGGAAGCAACGGTACCACGTTGTTATGCTGCGCCGGCGTTGCCGCTTCTCAATTCATACCTTTTAAATTAAACTTACACTTATTGACATTGGTCAGCGGCTTATATACTTTGCGGTAAGTATATTGAGGGGATTTATGGGTTATCAGGTTTTAGCTAGAAAATGGCGGCCAAAAACATTTAATGAGGTGATTGGACAGGACCATATTGCCCGAACTCTTCAAAACTCAATTCTAAAAGAAAAGGTGGCACACGCCTATCTGTTCACTGGAACTAGAGGTGTGGGTAAAACAACCATTGCAAGAATTTTTGCAAAAGCAATCCGTTGCCAAAATTTAGATGAGAAGGGAAATCCCTGCCTTGAATGTTCTTCTTGTAAATCAATAGATCAAAGCAACTCCTTGGACTATGTTGAAATTGACGGAGCATCCAACAATAGTGTCGACAATGTAAGAGAGCTTATTGAAAATACTCAATACTTGCCTACAAGTGGAAAGTATAAAGTATATGTTGTGGACGAGGTTCACATGCTTTCAACTAGTGCTTTTAATGCACTTTTGAAAACACTAGAAGAGCCGCCAGAGCACGTAATATTTATTTTTGCCACCACAGACCCTCATAAATTATTGGGTACTGTTTTATCCAGGTGTCAGCGCTTCGATTTTAAACACGTTAGCGAAGAGACATTAATCAATCATGTAAAAAAAATAGCAGAGCTTGAGAATATAAAATTTGAAAGCGAGGCATCGATTAAGATTCTTGCAAGGCAAGGCAATGGTTCGGTGAGAGATACTCTTTCATTGTTGGACCAGGCCTTAAGCTTGAGTGCTCAAGAGACTATCAGTGAACAAACGCTTCTTCAGTCCTTAGGCTTGGCGAGAGCAGATTCAATTAAAGATCTTGTCAGTAATATTGTTTTTAAAAATTCTGTTGAAGCTCTTAAAGTTTTTGATGAAATTACCCTCGACAGTGTTGAATTGGGTAAATTATCAAATCAAATTCTGGATAGAGTATTTATGGTTATTGAAAACATTGATAACTCGAATGTCCTTTCTGAGCTTCTCACCGACTCAATTGAATTGGACACGGCCGAAACAATGTGGATCTATGAGGTGCTGTTAAAAGACTTTGAATGGTCTCTAGACTCTTTAGATCCTTTAAGAGCTCTGCGCTTCTCTCTCTTGAAGGTGTGCAAGCGTGATGAGATTATTGGTGGAGCCCAGAGCACGGTAAAAAAAAAAGTTAATAAACCTGTAGAAAAGCCCAAAGAAAACGTAGAGATAATTTCTGAACAGCCTAAAACTGATAAGGAAACGCCCGTTGATATAAAGTCCGCAGCCAGATCAATGGCAGAATCTTTAGACAAGTCCCCTATTGAAAAACCTTCCAGTAGTGAGACAAACCTTCCTGCCGTTGAGGAAAGTGCATCAGATAAACCTTCTTTTTCTGGACCTAAAACTTGGCAAAACTTTCTTAAGCATCTTATCGCCACAAACAGGTCTCTTGCCTTAAATCTTGAGCGAGCAAGACTTTTGGGAGAGGTTAATGAAAATTCAACAGAGATAAATTTAGCCTTTACTGAAGAAGATAAAATTTTCTTTGATGTTTTAAATGAACCAGAAAAAATGAAAAAGCTTAATAGGGAGCTATCTTTGTTTTTTGTTAATGAAGAAGCAGGTGGCCCTAGAGTTGTTTATTCAATAATCGATGAGGAAACAAAAGAAAGAGAAAATCTTTATAGCAATGTTGAAATCGAAGAAAGAAAAATTCAAGCATCTAAGGACGAAAAAGAGGCTAAAATTAGAGGCAATAAGTTTATTAAAGAAGCTCAGGAGCTTTTTAATGGTGAACTATCAAAAGTAATTGTAAATAAAGACGACTAACTGGGAGATTAAATATGGCAAATATAAACCAACTTATGAAACAAGCTCAACAGATGCAATCAAAAATGGCAACAGCTCAAAAAGAATTGGAAGCAAGAGAAGTGGAAGCATCATCTGGTGGCGGTATGGTTAAGGTTAGAGTAAATGGCAAACAAGAACTTCTAGAAATTAACATTGATAAAGAATGTGTAGATCCAAACGACGTAGAAATGCTTGAAGAGTTGGTTAAAACCGCTATAAATCAGGCCGTTAACGAGTCACAGGAAATGGTATCAAAGGCCATGTCAAAGATAACTGGAGGACTTAACATTCCGGGGATGTTTTAATGGTAAAGCTTCCTGAGTCCCTACAAGACGTTGTTAAGTCTTTTGCCAAACTTCCTGGTGTTGGAGAGAAGACAGCATTTAGACAAGCAATGTCCATGATTCACTGGGAAGTCGAAGATCTTGAACTTTTTGCAAAGTCTGTGAGTGCCCTTCAAAGTATAGGCTATTGTGATGGCTGCGGTGTTTTTTCTGACGATCAATATTGTTCAGTTTGTTCATCTGATGAAAGAAAAGAAAATGGCGTCATTTGTGTCGTTGAAAATATCTCAGATCTTTTAGCAATCGAAAAAAGTAATCAATTTAAAGGTGTTTATCACATCCTGGGTGGTGTTTTAAACCCGCTCTTAGGAATTGGCCCCGAGCAATTGAGACTGAAAGAACTCGCGCAGCGTGTTGAAAGCCTTGAAACTAAGACGGTGATACTGGCAGTCAACCCTTCAGTTGAAGGTGATGCCACTTGCTCCTTTATAAAGCAGAGTTTAAAAGGTATAAATGTCGAAAGAATTGGTTTTGGAATACCAATGGGCGGAAGTCTGGAGTACTTAGACTCCCTTACCATATCCAAGGCTTTGGAGAATAGAAAGCAGCTATGAATTTAACTACGCTTGTAAAAGAGTTTTTCATTGAGAATGAATTTAATATGATCTCAAATAGAGTGGCTCTTGTTAGAAATGATGGAACCGTTCTTTTTGCTAACTCTTTGAACTCGATGGAATCCGCCAATATAGGCGCTCTTGCCAGCGGAATTTGGCAGGCAGCACAATCTTTAAATTCTCTTGTTAATAAAGATGTACCAGAAAAACACTATAGGCTTGCATTTGATACAAGTTCGGAAGGAATATATCTGGTTCCAACTCAACTTAATTCGGTCAGCTGCTACTTGTGCTGCATCTTTAAAGACCAAATCAATCCAGCAAAACTTAAACAAAATATGAGAAACATAGCCTTCCTTCTTGAAACGTTTATTAGGGACGAAAGTGTAAGCACAAGCTTTCCATCTCAAACTACTAGAACAGGTTTTTTATTTGAAAACATCACTGATAAAGAAATGGATCAGTTGTTTGGATTCACAGGGAATTAAAAATGTCTTTTGTAAATTATCATACCAAAGAAATTAACTGCAAAATTGTCTACTATGGGCCAGGTCTTGGTGGTAAAACAACTAATATCCAGCATGTTTATCAAAAGGTCTCGGCTAAGGCAAAAGGCCAAATGGTGACACTAAATACAGAGAACGAAAGAACTCTATTCTTCGATTTTCTTCCATTGGACTTGGGTCAAATCCGCGGTTTTAAGACTAGATTTCATTTATACACTGTTCCTGGTCAAGTTTTTTACGAGGCCAGCAGAAAGTTAATCCTTAGAGGTGTAGATGGCATCGTTTTTGTAGCTGATAGTCAAGTAGAGAGAATGGAGTCAAATATTGAGAGTTTAGAAGGACTTAAAAAGAACCTAGCAGAGCAAGGCCATGATTTGGCAAAACTTCCAATTGTGATGCAGTGGAACAAAAGGGACCTTCCAAATATTGCTTCGACCCATGACATGCAACAAAAATTGAATACATTGGATGTACCAACTTTTGAGGCATGTGCCTTAAAGGGAGAAGGTGTGTTTGATACTTTAAAAATGATTAGCAAACTTGTTCTTCTAAACATTAAAGGTGGGTTGGAAGATTAAGGAGATTAAAATGTCACTATCTAAAAAACAAATCGCGTTCCTTAAAGATCACATTCAAGCGGAGAGAGAGAGACTTTTAAATAGCTTTCAAGTTGATGAGGAAAAATTCCAACTTGCTAGCGAAGACAGAATGGATGATGTTGATCAAGCTTCAGCAGAGTATGAAAGAAGCCAAATGCTTAGGTTCAGAAACCGAGACATGTTTTATGCAAAAAAGCTTCTTCATGCTTTGGAAAAAATAGAAAATGGCGAATATGGAGAATGTGAGGAATGTGGAGAGGATATTCGTTTTGAACGTCTTAAAGCAAGGCCCACTGCAGAGCTTTGCATTGCGTGCAAAGACGAAGCAGAAAGAGAAGAGTCTAGCAACTTCCAAGCAAAACAGTCTAAGTCTTTGGGGAAACAAGTAAATATCGCAAGGGACTTAAACGCGTAATGAATAAAAAATTTGGCTTTATTGGTGGCTCTGGGCTTTACAAGCTAGATGGTGTAAAGGTTTTGGAAGAGATTTCTGTGGACACCCCATTTGGAAGACCCAGTGATCAGGTTTTGAGGCTCTCGCTTGACGGTGATGAGTTTTACTTTTTGCCGCGGCATGGGAAAACTCATTCAATTTCACCATCGGATTTAAATTATAGGGCCAATATATATGCACTGAAAAGCTTAGGCGTAGAAGTTTTAATTAGTGTATCTGCTGTGGGCTCTCTAAAAGAAGAACATCCGCCAACTAACTTTGTTTTAGTTGACCAATTTATTGACTGGACTAAGGGTCTACGTAAAAGAACATTTTTTGAAAATGGCGTAGTTGGGCATGTCTCTTGTGCCTACCCTGTCAACAAAGCCCTTCGAGAAAGAATCGCAAAGGTCTTAAGTAAAACAGACATTAAACATTCAACTACTGGTACTTATATATGCATTGAAGGACCACAGTTTTCCTCGAGAGCGGAAAGTGAGCTTTACAGATCGTTTGGTGCAGATGTTATTGGAATGACCAATGTCCCTGAATCTTATCTTGCTAAGGAAGCAGGAATGGCCTACGCAACAGTTGCAATGGTGACAGACTATGACTGTTGGAAGGAAGAGCATTGCACTGTTGAAGAGATTATGAAGGTCATGGAAGAAAATAACCAGAGTGCTCAAAAGCTAATTAAGCTTTTAGTGCCAGAGCTTTCGAAAAACTCATTTAGTTTTGAGAAAGAGAATGCATTCGCAGTTGTCACAAAGCCTGACACTATTGATGAAAAAAATAATGAAATTATCAAGGTTCTACAAAGCTAATGGGCCAATCTTACTCTGCACACTATTCAGTCATGTTGACGGACTGCCTGAGAATATTTAATGAGGAGCTTGATCCTAAATCAAGCTCACCATTGGCCGATATGACATTTGGAGCTGGTGGCCATACATTGGCACTGGCAAAGCAATTCTCAGGCACAAAGGTGTTTTCTGTTGATCAAGACCCAGAGGCCTTTGAAAATGGTCAAAGACTAATTAAAGATGCGGGCCTTGAAGGGCGAGTTAGTCTAATTCACACAAACTTTTCAAACTTTCCTAATTGGTGGAACGAAAATAATTCAGGTACTCTGCTTAAGGGAGCTATGATGGACTTGGGAGTTTCTTCACACCACTTTGATTCATTTGAAAGAGGATTTTCTTTTCGTGAAGATGCCCCTTTGGATATGAGAATGAATAATAGCGACAATTCGATTCCAACCGCCGCAGATATTCTTAACACATACTCTGAAGAGGACATTGCCAATATCATTTATGAATATGGTGAGGAAAGGCTCTCACGCAGAATTGCAAGAAAAGTGGTCGAGACACGTGCAGAAGCCCCAATAAAAAGTACGAAGGAACTTGAAAATATATGTTTCCATGCTTACCCACCAAACCTAAGGCATAAACGACCACACCCAGCGACTCGCACCTTCCAGGCCTTAAGAATTTATGTAAATCGTGAGCTGAACGTGCTTTCAGATACTTTACCAAAATTGTACGAATTACTAGAACCTGGTGGAGTTTTAATCGTCATTAGTTTTCACTCGCTGGAGGACAGAATTGTTAAGAGGACGTTTAAAGAAATTTTCCAAACTGATAAAAATGCTGCTAAAATATTAACAAAGCGACCATTAACACCTTCAGAGCTTGAATTGGAAGAAAATCCTCGCTCCAGAAGTGCAAAGTTAAGGGCTATAAAAAAACTAGATCCAGGAGGGGTTGAATTTGGCAGCACGAAAAAGAAGAAAGACAAGCAAGCGCGAAGAAAGCGAAATTAAACTGTTTTTTAGCAAATATATCTTCACTTCCCAAACACTACCGTTCATTTTTGTATTCTCAGTAATGGGTATACTTTTCGTATTAATAAGAATGAAGGGAATTGAACAAGATTATAAATTTAATGAAGTTGCCAAAACTTTAAAAATTAAACAAATTGAAAACAAAGAATTGAAAGCGGACAAAGCAAGATTACTTTCTGTTAAGAACCTAAAAGGTTTTGCCAAACGATTCAATCTTAAAGAACCTGATGAAAAGCATATAATTATAATTCCATAAATGAAGACCAGAGTTACGTTCACATTTTTCTTAATGCTATTTCTTTTTGCAACGGTTGTTGTGAAGGGTTTTTACGTTCAAGTTTTAAATCGTGACAAACTACTGGCCTACTCGCACAGTCAAATTGCAAGAGAAGTTAAAATTTACCCCCGAAGAGGCCATATCCTTGATAGGAATGGGTCCCCTTTAGCGATAAATGTCCAAAAGTATAATCTTTTTACCTTTGGTAAGGATCTTAAGCTCATTAAAAAAGAGCTAAGAAAAGTAAAAGAAGTTCTTCCTGAATTAGACACTGGAAAACTTTTGAGAAGTATTAAAAAGAGGGGAAAATTTACTTGGATCGCTCGAAAAGTTGAGATTAAGGATAAAGAGGCCAAGGAGTTAAAAGAGCTTAAAGAAGTATTTATAGAGGCCCAACCATCAAGACTTTACCCAAATAATGAGCTGTTGGCACAAACCCTTGGATTTGTGGGAATGGATAATGAAGGGTTGGCGGGTATAGAATACAACTTTAATGACAAGCTTAAAGGTGAGGCGCAGATTCATAAGTACTTTAAGGACGCAAAAGGGCGACCTGTGAAATTAAAAAGTGCTATTGTAGAGAGCAAAGCACATGATATTACCCTTTCAATCGATAAAGATATTCAGGCATCTCTTGAAGAGTTTTTAAAAGACGGCGTTATTAAACATGAAGCTAAAATGGGCGGAGCTGCAGTGATGGATGCCCATACAGGGGAAATCTGGGCAATGGCTAACTACCCAACTTACGACCCAAATAATGTTAGAAGGAAAGATAAAAATAATATCAAACTTAGCTTTGTAACTGACCCTTTTGAACCTGGCTCCATTTTTAAAACTTTTACTATAGCCTCTGGTTTAAAAAACAACATTATTAAAGACGACACTAACTACTTTTGCGAACGCGGTAAATTTAGAGTTGGAAAACATATAATTTCCGAAAGTGACAGCAACCATGCATACGAATGGTTATCTGTGGAAGATATCTTGAGATATAGTTCAAATATTGGAACCACCAAGATTGCTTTTGATATTACATATCCAACTTTAAAGAAAACTCTTGAAGAGTTTAAAATTGGAAAAAAGACCGGTATTGAACTACCTGGTGAGTCTCGTGGAATCTTAGATGATCAAAAGAATGTCTCTCCAATTAGACTGAGTAATATAAGTTTTGGACAAGGCGTTGCTTCAACTGGTTTGCAGATGCTCGCAGGCTATGCCGCAATTGCAAATGGTGGCAGCTATGTGAAGCCAACGTTATTAAAAGTTCTAGATGAAGAATCAGTTAAAAAGACTAGAATTTTGAGCAAGGAAACCGCTGAGAAGCTTTCAAGTATGTTGATTAAGGCCGTGCATGATGGAACTGGTTCAAAAGCAATTGTTAGGCACTTTGAAATTGCAGGTAAAACAAGCACTGCTCAAAGAGTTGATGGCGGAGGGGGCTACAAAGGCTATGTTTCAGGGTTCATAGGCTACCCAGTCAATGTGGATCGAAGATTTGTAGTTTTTGTATACGTTGATGATCCAAAAAAAGGTTACTACGGCAACACGGTTGCTGCGCCAATATTTAGAAAAATCGTTAAAAACATATTATTTAAGCGTAAAGAGTATAATCAGATCGCCAGAACTAAGAAGGGAAGCTCAAGAAACATTGATCACTTAAGTGCCAAGTATAGCTCCCGTAGAAGTCTACGCAAAGGGACTGTTCCAAACCTTATTGGACTTGATAAATCAAGTGCACAAAATATTTTGGACACTCTTGGTATAAAGTATTCACAAAAAGGTTTTGGAATTGTTAGTGAGCAATATCCTGAAGCAGGTTCCAAAGCATCAAGTGGTACTGTCGTGCGCTTAAAGTTTCAGGCGCCTACTTATGAACAATAAAATTGTTGAAATTCTAAAAGCTTTTGGAATTAATGAAAATGATCTTCCGAAATTAAAAAATATCGAGTGGAAGGCACAAACGGCCTCCAAGTCTGATATTCTTTTCTATTATCTAAAGGATAGAAGTCAAAATTCTATTGATCTAATGAAAAAAAGAATTTCAGATTCTTCCTATGGCATCTTAATTTATAACTCTGAAACAGATTTTAATATCAAAGATGGTTATGCTTTAAGTGATGCTGATTTAAAATCCCTCAAATCAAAACTTTTAAATGAGCTATACCCTTTGCCAAGTAAAAAGTTTATTGGAGTTACTGGTACAAATGGCAAAACAACGACTGTAGATATTATCTCCCAACTTTTAAATCAACTTAAATTAAACTGCTTAACCATAGGTACCTTAGGTGCAAGGATCAATGGTGATGAAGTTGCGAACTTTTCATTGACCTCTCCTGATTATATTGATCTGCGAAAGACTATCTTCAACCTAAGAGATCAATTTGATGTGTGTGCCCTTGAGGCAAGCAGTCATGCCCTTGATCAAGGACGATTGGGTGAGCTCTCTTTTGATTCAATTGGTTGGACAAGCTTCTCCCAGGATCATTTGGATTATCACAAGAATATGGAAGAGTACTATGAAGCTAAAAGATCGCTCTTAAATTATGCCAAAACAAAGTTTGTGATTTCTTCAAAAAGTATGGAACTTCAAAAGAAATTAGGTAAGGATGCGTTGAGCTTTAAAAGTTCTACGATACCTAAGTCCCCATTTTTTATGAGTGAATTTAACCAAGTCAACTTGGAAGTAGCACTTGGATGTGTAACTGAGTGTGGCCTTAACATAGATGGACTAGACCTTGAAATCCTCTCGCCTCCCCCTGGCAGATTTAATACAATAATTAATGGCAGTAATGTTTATATCATAGACTTTGCACACACACCTGACGCATTGGAAAATGTGTGCAAGGAGACGAGAAGAGCTTTTAAAGACAAAAAATTGATATGTGTCTTTGGTTGTGGTGGAAACAGGGATTCATCAAAAAGATCATTGATGGGAGCAGCAGCTTCATCAATCTGCGACTATGTTGTGCTAACAAGCGACAATCCAAGGTTTGAAGATCCAAAAGCAATTATTGAAGATATCGCTTTGGGAGTGAGTGGAAGTGTTAAAAAGATCTGTGACAGGAAAGAGGCCATAGAGTTTGCTGTTAGAAACTTTGATGAGAGTGTTGTCATTATAGCCGGGAAAGGTCATGAACCGTATATTGATATTAAAGGTGTTAAAAAACCTTTTAGCGATGAAAAAACATTAAGGAAAATAATAGGGCGCAAATGATTACTTATAACGAAATCCTAAAACTTGATGGAATCGAGAAAATTCACGGAGAACTACCATGTTCAGGAGACGAGGTGGTGTCCTTGTCAACGGATACAAGAAGCATTGGTCCAGGTGAATCCTTCTTGGGAATTGATGGGGAAAACTTTCGTCCAATGCGCTTTTTGTCGGATTTAAAAGACTCGCCTCTAATTATATATAACTATAATGATGAAAATGAAGTGCTTATAACAGGAAGCTCTAACGATTCTATGTTTCTTGGAGTTAAAGACAGTGTTAGATTTTTACAAGGCATCGCTAGGGCCATTGCTGATAAGTTTACGGGGCAAGGTGGAAAGCTGATAGCGATCTCAGGTTCCAATGGAAAAACTACAACGAAAGAGATGCTGTACCACATCTTAAAGTCAGTTGAGCCAAGAGTTGTGTGTACTCAAAAAAACAACAATAACCATATCGGTGTACCCCTTAGTTTATTGCAAATAAGGCCTGGCGAAAAATTTTGTATATTGGAACTGGGAAGTAACCATCCGGGAGAGATTAGGCTTCTATGTGATATTTCACAACCAAATGTTGGGATAACGACAAATATTGGGGACACTCACTTGGAGTTTTTCGATAATAGGAGAAACGTTTTTAAGGAAGAAGGTTATCTATATACCGCCTTAAAAAATAGCAAGGACGAATCAAAGATTTTCTTTAAAAATGAGGATGATGAGTTCTTAGGAACTCTGCCAAATGATACTTTTGTCGTAAACTACGGTGAATCTTCAGGTGATTTATGCATTGAACGAAGCTTCAACGGTGCGAAAGTGGTAATAAATGGTGAAGAATTTAAAATCGAAAATAGCAATATAACTGGAGAGCACAATTTTTTAAATCTTGCACTATCCTTTGGCGTTGCAAAAATTTTAACTACACACAAATCAGCAGACCTGATTAATGCGGCCAAACATTTTGTTCCTACTACCAACAGGTCCCAATGGATTAAATATGCTCAGGCGGATATTTTTCTAGATGCTTACAATGCAAACCCTTCTTCAATGCGTGCAGCAATAATAGGTTTTAAAAACGATACCATTTCCAAGAATATTAAACTCGAAGAAACCCTTTTGGTTCTTGGTGATATGAATGAGTTAGGGGATGGTGCGTCAATGTATCATAATGAATTAGGCCTATTTTGCAAGGCGGAGGGCTTTCTAAATGCCATCTTTATTGGAAAACACTCAAAGGCATTTAATAGCGGCTTTGGAGGAAGAGGAACTGAGATAAATTCAGTAAAAGACATCACTAATAGTTTTGAGCAGCAGCTCTCTAAATATAAGCGCGTATTTATTAAAGGCAGTCGGTCTTTACAACTTGAGTCATTGTTGGATATAAATTAAGTTTGAACTAAAAATTAGGAAATCTCAGTGTTTTACCATTGGTTATATCCCCTATCTCAGGAATATTCACTTTTTAATGTATTTCAATACATAACTTTTCGCTCTTTTTTAGCGTTTGTTGTAGCAGCCCTTGCATCCATTATATGGGGAAAGCGGTTCATTGCGTATATGAAGCTTAAGCAATTTGGACAATCTATAAGGGAAGATGGACCACAGAGTCATTTGAAAAAAGCGGGTACACCCACATTAGGTGGAGTTTTTATAATTGGTAGTGTTCTCGCTTCTGTTGCACTTGTAGGAAATTTTAGCTCGCCTCCCTTTAACATTGCCCTACTAGTCATGGTTTCATACTTTTTACTAGGATGGTTGGATGACTATTTGAAAATCATTAAGAAGAATTCAGATGGTGTTTCAGCAAAAGGCAAACTTGCCTGGCAGTTTATCACAGCGTTGATTGCTGGTTACTTTATGGTGGATCTAGGTGTGGTGGACACTAGTCTGCATATTCCCTTTCTAAAGGAGCCATTACTGGACTTGAGTTGGTTGTATGTTTTATTTGCAAGTATTGTAATAGTGGGCTCATCAAATGCGGTTAACTTGACTGATGGGCTTGATGGACTGGTTGCTGGTCCAATTATCACTAGTGCTTCCACTCTTGGTATTCTTGCTTATGTCGCAGGGCACGTTGAAATCTCAAAGTATTTATACATTCCTTATATTGAAAACGTTGGAGAACTGGTAGTATTGTCCGCGGCCGTGGTTGGAGCTACTGTTGGTTTTTTATGGTATAACTCCTACCCTGCTCAAGTTTTCATGGGAGATGTAGGATCACTCTCATTGGGAGGACTGTTAGGAACTATAGCGGTACTTACAAAGAATGAGATTTTATTTGTAGTTATTGGAGGGGTTTTTGTGATGGAAGCTTTGTCCGTAATCCTACAGGTTGGTTCTTACAAGTTACGAAAGAAAAGAATTTTTAAAATGGCACCTATACACCATCACTTTGAATTGAAAGGCTGGCCGGAACCAAAGGTTATTGTTCGATTTTGGATTGTGAGTGTTGTTCTTTCAATCCTGGCAATAGCCACATTGAAGTTAAGATAATAAGGAGTAGAAATGGAAAAATATCGTGGCAAAAAAGTACTGATAGTTGGCCTGGGAAAAACTGGCTTCGCTCTTATTAACCTTTTTAACCAACATGAATGTCAGATAAAGGTCACGGATATTAAGCCGATCTTCGATCTTAACAAGCAAGTAAAAAGACTTAAAAAGATTAATCCAACTCCACTTATGACACTAGGTGAACATAAGGATGAAGACTTTATTGAGGCTGACGTTGTTGTTTACTCCTCTTCTGTTGATCCAAATCTGCCTCAACTTACAAAGGCAAAAGAGCATGGAGCGGAAGTTTTCGGTGAGTTTGCCTTTGCTTATGAAAACTGTGAAAAGCCTGTCATAGCCGTTTGCGGAAGCAAAGGTCGGTCTACAGTTGCACATATGATTGGTTTTGCTTTGAAGTTGGACAAAAAGAATGTTTTTGTTGGTGGTACCAATAGCGAACCATTTTGTAATTTTTTGATGCTACCTAACAAAGATGAGATCGACTATGTGGTGGTTGAAGTTTCTCCATACCAGCTACAATCAATGGATAACTTTCACCCAGTTCTGGCCGTGTATCCAAATATTGAAGAAAGAGTTATTGAAGGTAGATTTAAAACTGCTGGGGAGTATATAGAGAACTCACTTAAGGTTTTAAAAAATCTGAACCATGAGAACTTTTTAATTGTTAACTTCGACAAACTATCAAGTAACTCAATGTTAAGAAACTCTCAGGCACAGACTTTTTGGTACTCTAGAAAGTCCTTTGTAAAAATGGGCGTGCTTTCTGAAATTCAGGGAACTCACTTTCATGATAAGAGAATACATTCAAATATTCATTACCATTCAGAATTCCGTGTGAGTCAGATGAGAATAGTTGGTCAAAACAACCGGGAAAACCTACTTGCGGCCATAACAGCTTGTAAGGCATTGAAGGTATCAGACACTTCTATTCAAACTTGCATTGAAAAATTTCCAGGAATTCCACACCGAATGGAATTTGTAATGGAAAAGAACGGCGTTAAATTTTATAATGACGCGAAGTCTGAGAATATGGATGAGCTTACTGAGACACTTAAGAACTTGAAGCCACCAATAATCCTTATTGCAGGCGGTAGGGATACTGAGCAGAATTATGAAGGCTATGAAGATATTATTCGTGAAAAAGTAAGGCTCATGGTTTTGGTTGGCGAATGTAAAGAAAATATGAACCGTCTGATAGGTGATGCTACACAAACATTCTTAGTGGGGTCTTTTGATGAATCAATTCTTCTGGCGTATCAAAAGTCTAGAACTGGAGATACTGTGATTCTATGTCCAGGGAATGAAGCTACAGACATCTTTAGAGATTATGAAGAGAAGGGTAGCTACTTTAAAAAGCTCATTTTCCAACTTTAATTGTTTATTGATGATAAATGCCATATGCTGTTAAAATCACTACAAGGTGTTAACAGCATATGGTTACCAAATTAAAAAAATACTTACTTTTAGACATCTCTTTAATCCTGATCATTGGGATTATAATGGTGTATTCTTCAAGTTATATCTACGCCAAAGAAGTTATAGGTTCTTCAACCCATTTTCTTTTTAAACAGCTTGCATTCCTAATTATTGGATCGGCATTTGCGTTTGTCGTTAGTAAAACCAAATTGGCATTTTGGTATAAGCACATTTATAAATTTAACTGGATTGCCACATTTTTACTGGCACTGACTTTTTCTCCATTGGGAATCAATATAAAAGGTTCGCAAAGGTGGCTCTCTATAGCTGGCGTGAGCATTCAGCCTGGCGAATTCGTAAAATACACACTCTTATTTACGGCCGTGTATTACTTTCAAAGGTTTAATAAATATTCAATCGAGGAGCGAGCCAAAAAAAGCTTGGCTTTTATTGTCCCTCTGGGAATTTTAATAGCACAACCCGATTTCGGAACTTTTACAATTTGTTCGGTAATGATTGCTTTTGCGTGCTTTCTAAGCGACTTCCCAAGAAAGTACTTTTATTCAATTGGAGCTGTAGGCGTTGTCGGAATCGGTCTAATTTTAGTCTCAGCACCTTATAGGGTTAAAAGGCTGTTAACATTTCTAGATCCCTGGGCGGACCCACAGAATAGCGGGTTTCAAATAATTCAATCATATTTGGCATTTGCAAATGGTCACTTCTTTGGACAGGGAATTGGAAATAGTACAGAGAAATTATTTTACTTACCTGAGGCCTACAACGATTTCATCTTGAGTGTGCTAGGTGAAGAATTAGGCTTTCTAGGGCTTTTGGTGGTAATTTGTTTATTTGCTGCATTTATATATTTAGGATTTAGGTTAGCATTGGCTGTTCAAAGCAAGGTTAATCAGCAATTAATTGCTTGTTTTACTTTCTGCATTAGTCTTCAGGCCTTTTTAAATATGGGAGTGGTCTTGGGGCTTCTACCAACGAAAGGCCTAAATCTACCTTTTATATCTTACGGCGGATCGTCTTTAATAGCTAATTTGATCGCTGTTGGTTTCATATTCTCCGCTTTAAACCCTAAGTCACAAATTGAAGAGGATGACTCACAAGTCTCCCCTAAAGTTCGTACAAACTCAAACATTTACACTGGATCATATGAGTAAGATTGTCGCAATTGCCGCCGGGGGAACTGGAGGACACATAAATGCAGCCCTAAGTTTGGGTGAATATTTTAAAAAGAATGATTTTAATCCTGTTTACTTTACTGGAACTCGTTATTTAGATTATCAACTTTTTAAGGGTTGTGCTTCCAAAGTATTTCATCTTAAATCTAGACCTCTTCGTTCTAAGAACCCACTGAGAATTTTCTACAATCTAATTTTAAACTTTGTAGTATTCTTGGGGGTGCTTCTTTCAATGTTGAAAGCTCGCCCCCTCTGTGTTTTGGGTGCGGGAGGCTATGTTTGTGGTCCAACTATGGTCGCTGCAAAACTTTTGGGGGTTAAGTGTTACATCGTTGAACAAAATGCAGTTGCTGGCCTAACCAACAAGTTACTTTCCAAGATCTCAGATAAAGTTTTTGTAAATTTTGAAAATACAAAAGGTATTAAAAAAGATAGCAAACTAGTTGTTTCTGGAAATCCAGTGAGAAGTTCAATTCAGTATACAACTAATGCGTTGGAGGAAGAGCTAAAAATATTGGTGTTTGGAGGAAGTCTTGGAGCAAAGCAAATTAATGACGCCTTTTTCTATTTAGTTCAAAAGCATTGGAACAAAAAGTTGCATATCATTCATCAAGTTGGAAAAAACAACCTAAAGGAACTTTGTGTTTCTGACTCTGTTCGATATGAACAACACGAGTACTTGAACAATATGGATGAATTATATGGTTGGGCAAACATTATTGTATGCAGGGCGGGTGCTTCAACAATTTCTGAGCTTCGAGTGGCAAAAAGACCAAGCATCATTGTTCCCTACCCATTTGCCACTGATGATCATCAAACTCATAATGCGACTGAGCTAGCAAATGAAGAGTGTTTTTATGTTAATGTTATAGATCATAAACAAAGTACTGAAACAATTGTGAAAGACATCGAAAGTGCAATCAAGGAAATATTGGAAAAGAATTTATTTTCCCCATTTAAAGAATGCGCTAATGTCGATGCGAGTAAATTAATATACGAAAAAGTGATTAGTGATGTACGGAATAAATAAAAAACTTCAACTACATTTTATTGGGATCGGTGGAATCGGCATGAGTGGTATTGCCGAAGTTTTAGTAAATTTAGGCTATAAGGTTTCAGGTTCTGACTTAAGCAAGTCTAATGTTGTTAATAGACTGGAGACTCTGGGGGCGAAGGTATTTGACGGACACAGAAAAGAAAATGTTAAAGACGCCGATATTGTTATCTATTCATCCGCAGTAACCTCAAGTAATCCAGAAGTTGTTGCGGCCAAAGAAAAAAATATACCGATTATAAAAAGAGCCGAAATGTTGGCTGAACTTATGCGTTTAAAGTTTGGAATTGCAGTCGCTGGTTCACATGGAAAAACCACAACAACAAGCTTTTTGGCAACAATTTTAAGTAACCTTAACTATAGACCGACCTATATTGTAGGTGGAGTTGTTAAAAATCTTGGCAGTAATGCTGGAATGGGTGAAGGCGAGTTTTTGGTTGCTGAAGCGGATGAGTCTGATGGTTCATTCATGCACTTAAACCCAATAATCTCAGTCATTACAAATATAGATAATGACCACATGGACTTTTATAAAAATGAAGAAACTCTGGTTCAGGCCTTTGTAGACTTTGCCAATAAGATTCCATTTTACGGGCACCTAATAATTAATGGTCATGACAAAAAACTGGGTGAAAGCATTGGCAGTTTCAAGCGACCGTTTGTTACTTTTGGCATTGAAGGAAAAGAACTTGCAGTTGAAAAGCTAGATTATTGTGCAAGTGATCTTAAAAAAGAAGGGGAGTTTTTAAGCTTCAAGCTAAAGAACGAAGGTGAAAACGCAACATTTAGAATAAGAATGCACGGGGAGCATAACGCCCTTAATGCAATGGGAGCTATTATTGTTGCCCATAAACTAGGTGCAAGTTTTAAGGACATCGCTGACTCTATTGAAGGATTTGAAGGAGTTGGAAGAAGACTTGAAATTTTAAAAAACGAAGAGAATTTGATGGTGATAGATGACTATGGCCATCACCCAACAGAAATAGCGGCTACATTAAACGCAATAGAGAGTCGATATGAAGGTTGGGAGTTAAATGTTATTTTCCAACCCCACCGATACACTAGAAGTAAAACTCACTGGGAAGAGTTTGTGGAAGTGTTGACTAGGGACTTTAATGTACACATTCTGCCAATATTTGCAGCGGGAGAAGAGCCAATTTCCTATATAGATTCGGAAGTTATGGTGAAAAAGATTAATGAATCTGGCGGAAACGCGCATTACGTTGAAGATTTGAAAACTATGAAAGAAGATTTTTATAGCAATTCTAATAATGGTAAAAGGCTCTACTTAACTTTGGGAGCTGGATCAATAGGACGCCAAATTAGAGAACTTCTATGAGTTGTGATGAGCTTTTGAATATTTCAAATGTGGAATATTTGAAAAATACTGACTTATCTCGGTTCACTACCATAAGACTTAAAGTTTTTGGGGATCTTGCGGTCGTCTCTTCAATAGAAAGTTTAAAAAAAGTAATTGCTTTCACTTTAGATAAAGGGATTAGGTATCACCTACTTGGCTGGGGTGCTAATCAAGTACTGTCTTCTACTAAAAATACCCTCTTTATTAAGCTTAAATTTGATTTGGATAGAAGTATATTTAAATCAGTTAAAAGTAGCTACCATTTGCCTGCTTCTACCCCATTGAATGTGCTTCAGGCACATGCACAAAAATTTGGTTTAAAAGGATGGGAAGTTATAACGGGTATACCTGCAAGTCTGGGTGGTGCTATCTACATGAATGCAGGAACCGCTCTTGGAGAGATTTGTGAGATTGTAGAATCCGTTGTGATTTTGAAGCCTGATGGAGAGTTGAGAACTGAAAAGATCACACAAAAGTCTTTTTCCTATAGGAAGAATCACTTTGTTAATGAGGGGGAAGTCATTGTAGCCGCTTCACTTGTTCATAAGGGAGTGGATCCTGAAATTAGTAAGGTTATCAAGGAATACATGGCCTATCGTAAGAGAACTCAGCCTTTGTCGAGTTTTAACTGTGGTTGTGTGTGGAAGAATTTCGATGATTCACATAAAGCAGGCCTATTCATAGATAAATTAAAGCTTAATCAGTTAAAATTTGATGGAATCGAAGTCAGTGACAAGCATTGCAACTTTCTTGAAAATAAGGGCAATGCCAAATTTGATGACTTTAAGGCCCTCATTGAGCTTTTAAAGGAAGAATTGTTGCTGCATTCGGGAATAAAATTTGAATTAGAAGCTAAAATTTATTAAAATTTTAATATGAAGTTTAACATCGCGTTAATTTGCGCCCTATTGTCTATTGCTTCTCTTGCAAAACAACCACCTAGAAAACTACTAAGTGATGTTCAGTACAAGACCTATTTCGGAGCATGCCCATCGAAGGTAGCAGGGAAATTAACGCTTACTTTAATGAGAAAGTTTGAAGAAACAAGCTCTCTTGCCTCGGTCAAAAAACTCATTTTAGACAAAAAGTTGGATGAAAAACACTTTCTATCCTCTTACAAAATCTCTTATGACCCTGGCCTAAAATTAATACGATTTAATTTTGATTGTCCTAAGCCGGTTATGAAGGCCCAAATTTACAAGGAAAATGGTGAGGAGTTCTATACGGCCATTCTTGTTGATAGTGGGGAGTTTGTGGACCCAACTTACGAAGTCTTACTACGATCTGAAAAGAAGCTTAAAAAGAAGCTTCCTAGCTTGGCCTTTCCGGTGGGTCTAATTGACACCGACACTCAAAAACAAATGACTCATTTGGCCCTGACCTTTGACCACTCTTTTAAAGATAGTCTTTCTGAAATTATTCTTGATGATGATAAAAAGCTTACAATGATCTTTTCCATTAATAGAAGACCATCCTCTGCATTTCTAGGCAGTGACTTCTGGAATCAGAAGGTTGAAAAGCTTGCGAAGGTCATTGAATACATGAAAAAGAAGAACACAATACCCGCCGTAATAAATCTTACAAATTCTAAAAAAATTGTTGTCAAGTTCTCTGACACAATCTAGGATTAAATAATAAGGTGCAGTATGCGCCTGGCAGAATGACTCTGTTTCTATGTCTGAGTGATATAGTGAGAAAGGAATCTCATCATGAACGAAAAAGACTATTCATTAGCTCTTGATGTCGGCACCACTAAAGTATGTGCTATTTTAGGCGCTCAAACCTCCGAAAACATTGACGGTTATGAGATTATTGGTGTTGGCTCTCATCCTAGTTACGGCCTTAAAAAAGGCTCAGTAGTTAATATTGATAAAACAGTTAGATCTATAAGATGTGCTATCGAAGAGGCCAAAATGATGGCCGGAGTATCTGAAATTAGGTCAGCTACACTTGGAATAGCCGGAAATCACATTTACTGCTTTAATAGCTCTGGCGTAGTTGCCGTTAAAGGTGAAGAAATTACACGTGAAGACGTGGAAAGGGTTGTTGAGGCTGCCAAAGCAGTTCTTATACCTACAGATAGAGAAGTTCTTCATGTTATACCTCAGGAGTTCAGAGTTGATTCAACAAGCGGTGTAAAGGACCCGGTTGGAATGTGTGGCTCTAGATTGGAAGCACATGTACATATTGTTACTGGTAAAACCCCATTAATTCAAAATCTTATTAAATGTGTTGAAGCTTCGGGCATTGAGGCCCGAGATATCGTTTTACAACCAATAGCGTCTTCAAGGTCTGTTCTAACACCAGAAGAGAAAGACTTGGGGGTTGTTTTAGTTGATATTGGTGGTGGAACAACTGATCTTGCCGTTTGGAAAGACGGAAGCTTGGCCCACTCTCAAATAATTCCAGTTGGTGGAAATCATTTTACTAATGATCTGGCAGTAGCTCTAAAGATCCCCCACAACGAAGCTGAAAGAATTAAAGTTAACCATGGCAGCGTTTTACCTGAGCAGGTAAATCAGTCTGCACACATAACCGTAAATGGACTATCTAACACAAGACAGAGAGAAGTTAAGGTTGGACAGGTTGCTGAAGTTTTAGGTGCTAGAGCTGAAGAATTATTTACGATTATTCAGGATATACTTAAAGAGAAGAATCTTTTTGAGCTAATTAATGGTGGTTATATCATTACTGGCGGAGGAGCTTTGATAAAAGGTCTTCCTGAGTTGGCCGAGTATGTTTTAGAAAAGCCTGCAAAAATTGGTTATCCTAAACCATTTGGTAGTATGACAAATGTTATGCAAAATCCAAAGTTCTCTACAGTTTTGGGACTTCTTTTGGAATCCAGAGGAACTCCTCAGACTAAGAAGGGTAAAAATAACAATAAACAAATAAGCAATACAGAACAAGACATCTTTGGACGCTTCAGTGATTCAATAAAAAGCGTCTTTAGAGAGATTTTTTAATTCGGAGGAAATATGTTTGAAATTGCCGAGAACAACGAAGCTTCTTCAGGAGCAAAAATAAAAGTAATTGGCGTTGGCGGTGGCGGTTGCAACGCAGTTAACACAATGATTAAATCTGGACTTCAGGGTGTAGAGTTCATTGTTGCCAATACAGATTCTCAAGCTTTATCAGCAAACTTGGCACCGACAAAAATACAGTTGGGATCAGACCTAACAAAAGGCCTTGGTGCAGGCGCAAATCCAGAAGTTGGTAGAAAAGCCGCTCTAGATGACTATGAAAGACTTAGTGAAGTTGTTGAAGGCGCGGATATGGTATTTGTTACTGCAGGTATGGGTGGTGGAACCGGTACCGGTGCAGCACCTGTAATTGCAAAGCTTGCAAAAGAAATGGGAGCATTAACCGTTGGTGTTGTCACAAAGCCATTTGTTTTTGAAGGTAGGAAAAGAATGAAACAGGCCAATCTAGGGATAAAGGCCTTGGAAGAGAGCGTAGATTCTTTGATCACTATTCCAAACCAGAGGCTGCTCCAACTTGCAGGAGAAAGTCTATCTTTAGTGGATACATTTAAGAAAGCTGACGATGTATTACTAAATGCAGTTCAAGGGATTTCAGATCTGATCAATAATACAGGATTTATTAACGCTGACTTTGCTGATGTTAGCACTGTAATGAGCAATAAAGGTTTAGCACTTATGGGGACTGGTATTGCAGAAGGTCCTGATAGAGCTGTAAAGGCAGCTAATACTTCAATTAGCTCACCTCTTTTAGAAGATATTACAATCGATGGTGCTACTGGAATTATCGTAAATATTACTGGTAATGAAACTCTTAGCATGCATGAAGCTAATGAGGCGATGACTCTTATAATGGAAGCAGCTGATGAAGATGCTGAAATTATTTTTGGAACTGTGATTGATGAAAATATGGGTGACGAAATTAAGGTTACTGTAATTGCGACTGGTCTTGGCGGACAGGAAAAAGTAGCGGTGGCTACAGAAACTTCTAGTAGACCTGTGGAAAAGACTCCTGTTCAAGAGGTTGCTCCTCAAGAAGAAGTGATCAGGCCAGCAGTAGAGCAAGAATTTTCAAACTCAGTTACAAACAATACTGGATCTCTAAATAAATTTCTGGATGAAAACTCTTATTCAGAAGTAAAAGAGAGCAATATCGAAGCTGAAGAAAGAAGGTTTGAAGAAGCTGAAATTCAGCGACCTTCAAGACCAAGCCTTGCACAAAGTATAAAGGAAGCTGCGAACAACTATGGCAGTAACAAATCTGAAGAGACTTACGACTCTCAAGAAAATGCGGAACAACCGAGAAGATTTTCGAGAGAAAGTGAAGAAGTAAAGGTTGAGGCTACTAGCTCTAAAGCTAAGTCCATTGCTGAAAAACTTGGTTTCATGAACTTTGATGATGATGAGTTTGATACTCCATCATTTATGAGAAAAGAAAACTCTACAGAAATCTCAGACAGAAACTAATTTAATATCGATTTCGAGAGGGCCTGTGCTCTCTCGAAATTCTCTTCCAAAACCATCAAACTCATAACCGTTATTATTTGCTCATCTTTATATTCATAATCCGCTGTAATGAAAGAAGGAATTTCTAGCTGGCATAGCATTGTTTTTGCTTTGTAGATGCTAACCCCGTGTTCTGGTCGATCACTTGTGGCATGTCCTTTATGAAGAAGCTTCCAATTACCATGCTTATAAATTTGAAAGTGGGTACTACAAAATGCTAAACCATCTTCGAAATGAGGCTGAGTTAATTCTTGTTCACAAATAAGACATAATTGTTTTTCACTGATGCTTAAGCGTCTTTTATTAGCAAAGAACAACAAGCAACACCCAAGAATAGTAAGGATGGAGATCGCCGTAATCATACAATGTGAACTACGGTGATGGGTTTGTAACCTAGGAAATTTTTAAAAAGGTTCCTGGTGAATATTCTAACTTCTTCTTTGATTTGCGCCGTATCTCTTTCCATTAGCTTTTTGCTTAGCTGACCTTTTGCGAGGGCCTGTATCTTATCTAACTTTTGGTTAATGCTCTCTGGAAGCCCCTCTACTGTTAACTCAATTGTTTTACTTTTGCTATTAATGCTTACAAAACAAACACCATTACATGCCATTTTTCTTCTTCTAGATATGGCCTCTCTCTCTATGCTCATGTAGTTTCCATGGATAAGTATGGGCTGTTCCATTTCTGTATCATCAATGACCACCTCTCCATTTCTCTCAAAAATAAGTCTTTTGAAGTTATTTATATAAAGTGCACTTGAGATTTTATTGGATTCAACAAACTCAACATGTTTTTTTAAAAAATAACTCTCACCATGAATTGGAATGACAAGATCGGGTGATATTCTTTTGTAAAATTCTAACAGATCTCTTTGAGAAGGATGACCTGATGCATGTATAAGCTTGTCTTTGGCGGTAATTAAATCAGCTCCCTTCTCAGTGATTTGATTATAAATTCTTGTAACTTTCTTTTCATTACCGGGTATGCTCTTTGAGCTAAAAATAAATAGATCACCTTCTTTGGGCGAGAGAAACTTATGTTCATCAGCAACGACTCGTCTAAGAGCACCGAAATGGTCACCTTGGCAGCCGGTTAGTAAGTAAACATACTTTGAGCTTGTTGGGTCTGTTACCTCTTCTTCCCTTCTTAACACAGAAAGCTCGTCTGAAAAAAATCCACATTCCTTTGCTGATTCAATGTAATGGTGAATTGATCGACCAATAGGAACGACTCTTTTTCCATGTTTTAGGGCAAGAGTTAAAATGGTTTTAATCCTATAAATATTTGATGAAAAGAGTGTTATGAACTTTCTGCGAGGAAGAGCAATCAATTCTGATAAGTCATCGATTAAGTCACGTTCAGAATGAGTGGAACCTTCATTTAGGATATTTGTGGAGTCAATGAGGCAGACATTCTTGGCTGTATCCTTAAATAAAGTTTGAATCTTTTGGTAATTAAAAGGCTTCTCATAGAGTGGATTAAGATCAAATTTAAAATCAGAAATAAATAATACTGAAAAGGCCTTATCTTTATCTCGTATTATAAGTCCGTAAGTGTCGGGGATGGAGTGTGTAACCGCAATAGGGTGAATTTTATAACCCTCAAAGTCGAGAACTGTCTCCTCTGAGTACTCCTCTATTTTTCCTGATACTCCTGCCTGATGTAGCTTTGTTCTTATTAGCTTTTTTGCAAATCTAGGAGCATGGATAGTGGCAGAAGGAAAAACTTCCATTAAATGTACAATGGCCCCAATATGATCTTCATGGCCATGTGTAATAAATACTGTGACTTTTTTTTGAGTGTTCTTGATGCTTTCAATTGATGGAATAAGGTAATTGATGTCGAAAAAGTCTTCGTATGGAAAAAGAATTCCGTAATCAATTATGGTGATTGAACTATCATTTTCAATTACCGTACAGTTTGAGCCAATCTCACCTACGCCTCCCAAGGGTGTTAAAGTAAAGGAGGCTGTGGTTGATCGCTCATTAGTCACTGATAAGTTCCTTTATTCTGGCCGCTAATATCTTTGCGGCAACGCTTGTTTCTTCACCAACTGTGAAATCTGCAAATTGCTTTTGAGGCTCAAGGTACTTTTGATACATTGGTCTAACAGTTTCGTAGTATTGTGCAATTACTGACTCCAAAGACCTACCTCTTTCATTCACATCTCTGTGAAGTCTTCTAGTAAAGCGTATATCGGCATCTACGTGTAGAAAACACTTAATATCCAATTTATCTCTGATTTCCTTGTCGAAGAGGGTAAATATGCCTTCGAATAGCAAAACTTTATTTGGACGCACTAAATTAGTCTCTTTGGTTCTAGAGTTTGTCTTAAAGTCATAGACTGGACTCTCTATTGATCTTCCAAGCTTTAACTCTTGAATGTGTTCTCGGAGTAGATCCCAGTCAAATGAGTGTGGGTGGTCGAAGTTTGGCTGACCGGAGCTTGTCTCAATCTCTTTGGGAGGCTGGTGAAGATAATAAGAGTCCATATGAAGAAGTGAGAGGCTTGAGTCTCCTGCTCCTTTTAACACCTTCTTGGCAAAAGTGGTTTTTCCTGAGCCGGACCCACCGGCAATCCCTACAAGATACAAAGAAATCTCCCTGTGATTATAATGCTTTAGCTTATAGCATGGTTCAAATCGCCATTTAAGTAAAAATATTACAATGTGGCCAATAAAACTGTAAATTTTAACGTATAAATTAGAAATGACTCATTATTATTTTATAGATTTAGACATTAAGGACGAACAACTTTTGTCTGTGATAGAAGCCGAAGCGTTTCAAAAATTTAACTGTGACGGTATTCAAGAATTCACACTCGAGGAAGAAGAGGTTGATAGAATTCTAGGAGAGAGGTCATACTCTGGTGGTGATCTGCCAATTGAAGTGCTTGAAGAAGTTGAGCAGGTTCTGATTGAAGAAGGTAAAACCAAGCGAACTCTGTTTTTCAAGGAAGTTGAAGATGCACGCTCGTTCATGGAGTTTCTGAAGGCCTGGGGCCTTGAGGCTAAAGCAAAGGCCAACGAAGGGGAGATTTGCGACTGGAACGAGAACTGGAAGCGTAACTTTAAAGCAATAAGTGTTACTGATAATTTTCAAATAATCCCCTCTTGGGAAAAAACGGGTGAGGACCCTAATAAAATTTTCATTTATCCAGGTATGGGTTTTGGAACGGGAAATCATGAAACAACGTTTCTTTGCCTAAAATTGATGCTCGATGAAATTAAAGACATTAATAATATTAGATCCTGCCTAGACTTTGGGTGCGGCTCAGGAATTTTGGGTATAGGTGCATCTAGAAAATCTAAAACCCTTAGTCGGGTGGATTATTTGGATATTGACCAAGAGGCCTTAAAGAACACCGATTATAATATAGGCTTCAATACCACGGCACAAGCTAAAGAAAACAACCTGTTTCTGCCTGAAGATTCCGAAAAAATGTTAGATAAATATGATTTGGTTTTCGCTAATATACTTAAGCACACACTTCTTGAGCAAGCGGATGTAATACTAAATAAAACTGGAAGGTATTTGATTGTCTCTGGTCTCCTAGAGGGGCAGGAAGTTGAAATCTGCAAAGCCTATGAGGACTTGGATCCATGCCTTGTGGCCAAAAAGAAATTGGTAAAAAATGATTGGTCTGCTGTGCTTTTTAAGAGAGAGCTATGAGGGCAATATTTCTTGAAGGTGAAAGCTTCACGGAAGGTGAATTCCTTATTAAAGGAGAAAAGACACATCACCTTTTAAATGTCGTTCGATTAAAGCCTGGTCAAAACTTACTACTTCTAAATGGAAGCGGAATAAAGGCGTATGCCACTGTTGAAAAAATAACCAAAAAAGTGGTCGAAGCTAACATTACCAAAATTGAGAAAGTGGAAGTGAGGGGAGCCCTCTCAATCGCCTTCGCACTGCCCAAAAAAGATGCTTTAGAGATATCGCTTCGCTCAAGTGTAGAGATCGGTGCGAAAGAAATCATTATATTATCAACCCAACGATCACAAACTTATCCTGTAAAGAAAGACAGGATTGATAAAATCATTACTGCCGCCATGGAACAAAGCAACAACCCTTTTCTCCCCCAATTTAAATTCATGTCCTTAGACGAGCTAGATCTTGGCTCTTATAAACAGACCGTCTTGGCAACTTTAAAGAAAAGAGAAACTGTGCTTAGTAAGTCAGTCGACGACACCTTATTGATCATTGGACCTGAAGGAGGACTTTCGGATGTTGAAGAGGATGAGCTCTTAGCAAAAGGAGCATGCCCTCTCAGAGTGGATATTCCAATTCTAAGGACCCAAACAGCAATTCCATTTTTATCCGGACACCTATTAGGACTTGCTAGAGAATGTTGATGGTTGGAAACAATTGTGAGAGAATTTTGTAAGAGGTTTTTTTATGGATTTGAATGATACTGAACTTGATAATTTATTTGAAGATGACTTTCAATTTAAACCGATAACTAAAGGGCTTGGATTTCATCATGGTGAAAAACCAGGGGAAGAGAATCTAGATACTCTAAAAGCAAGAAGTCTTGATCTTGAAAAAAGCTTGAATGAACGTGCTTCTGAGTTAAGCAGGACTAGAAAGGTTTCAAACCCTGTTAGAACGAACTCCTTGGAAACTAAAGATTTGGGAGAGCTTGCCCCTTTTTATTCTTCAGTTGAAGAAAAAAAGACAGAGCTAGAATTAAATGTCTCTGAAACAGATACATTTGAAATGGCACCTCTAACTGTACGATTGCTCTCATTTAGTTTGGACTTAGGCATTATCTTCTCTGCTTTTGGATTGATTATTCTTGCTACTCTTTTGGCTTCTGGGATTTCTTTGGGTGTCGTTCGGGAAAGCCTCAATACATTATTCTTCGCTACAACAGTGCTTCCTTTAGGAGTTATGTTTTACATGTTCTATTTCTCATTTTTTGATAAAACAGTATTTTCGACACCTGGAAAAAAAGTATTAGGAATTACCGTTCAATCCACTTCTGGGAATAGAGTAAAAATGTCCCAGTCTTTTATGAGAGCTGTACTGACCTTAATTTCTGTGGCCACTCTGGGGATGACTAGTGTTTTGGACCTTCACAGTAAACTTACTGATACTAGAGTTGTTAAGAAGTAATTATGAGTTTGGAAGTATTCCTAAAATCTAGCGAAGATAAAAAGATCGTTTTCACAAATGGCTGCTTTGATATTCTCCATAAAGGTCATGTGGCATACCTAAATGAAGCGAAATCTTTAGGTGATATCCTTATAGTAGGTCTTAACTCAGATAAAAGTGTCCGTGGTCTTAAAGGTCCTGAAAGACCTGTAAACTCTGAACTAGATAGAAAGTTTGTTCTAGAAAACTTAAAGTCCGTCGACTTCGTTCAAATTTTTGATGCCCCAACCCCTTATGAGCTAATTAAGGAAGTATCTCCTGACATATTGGTTAAAGGTGGTGATTGGAAGCCTTCCGACATAGTAGGTTCGGATATTGTTTTAGATAAGGGCGGTAAGGTATTGTCTCTGAACTTTGTTGATGGTTATTCAACAACCAATATTATTTCTAAAATTAATAAATAAGTTCTTAATATTTTCCTTTCTAAGTATTTGCTTTTACAGTTATTTGACTACTTTTATCAAGAATTGTGCCATTTAGAGCTAAATTAATTCCTGAGTGCGACGATAGGGTTTATGTCTGATCAATTTACTTAAGTTTTTCAGACAAGCTTAAGACTAATCGACTAACAAAGGGGTAATTATGGGCTTAAGAATTAAGACTAACGTTGCATCACAATCGGTTCAGAAGAACCTAAAAGTTGCAGAAAGAAAAACTAGTGAAAGCTATGAGAAATTAGCTTCTGGAAAACGGATTACTAAGTCTGCAGACGATGCTGCCGGTTTAGGAATTGCAAAAAAGATGGAAGCTGAAGTTCGGGGCTATCAAATGGCCCAAAGAAACGCAAATAACGGGATCTCGATGATCCAAGTTGCGGAAGGGGGTCTTGATGAAACTACAAACATCATGACAAGAATGAGGGAGCTTTCAATCCAAGCAGCCTCAGATACCGTAGGTGAAAAAGAGCGTGGATACCTTAATTTAGAATATGAACAACTTCTTAGTGAAGTGGATAGAATATCAAAAACAACAAGTTTTAGTGGTGCTCCACTACTAACCGGAGAAAATGAAAACGGTGTTATGGAGGTCCATGTAGGTGCTTATGCAGGAGAGGACAATAAAATCTCTATCGATACTGAAGCTACAGATGCGACTGTAGGCAGCTTAGGCATCGAGGGCACAAATATTACTTCGAAAGCGGATGCTGCAGATAATCTCGAAAAAATTGATGATGCAATCGACAAAGTATCAGGGTTTAGAGCAAATTTTGGTTCAATTCAGTCAAGGTTGCAGTCGACGATTTCAAACTTAGACAATGCTGTAACAAATACTGAAGCTGCAAGGTCTAGGATTGAAGATGTGGATGTCGCGGCAGAAACAGCTAAGCTCGCATCTACAAATGTTATGAAGCAAGCTGGTATTTCAACCTTATCTCAAGCAAACAATCTGCCAAATAGTGCACTAAGATTGATAGGATAGATTAAAGGTGTGGAGGGGTAAATCCCCTCCACCTTTTTAAAGAAAAAACAAAAACTGTGTAACGTAAGTTACTCCAGGTCTTAAGCTTCGCCTCCCTGGATTTAGTCGTTTAGGGAGGCAATTTAAGCGGGAGATAGTATGAGAAAAGCTGAAAATAACACATTAAAGAAGAACTTTTCTGCTTGGGCCATATTTAGCATAGTTAGTAACACAAAAATTAATGCTAACCCTGTGCTTTGCTGGAGAATTGTTAACGGTGAAAAACGAACGGTTGAAGCTTTTTTCCGAGTGATTAGAAAGTTTAGGAATGAAATCGTTTTAAGGGCAGCAGCTGAAAATGCCCAAAAAGAGCTTAAGGAATTAGTGGCTGGATGTGAGAACTTAAACTTTTTTCTTCCCGAAGACATGGTGTTATTTCAATCGCAAATCAAAATGATTGATCAAAGCGGCGATCTTGTGGTCACAATACCTCAAATGATTGCTCAAGTTGATCGGAGAAGTCATATGCGTTTACACCTTGGCGAAGGGATACAGGCAGTTGCAAGATTTCAGAAAGAAAGTCACGGTCAAATGAAGAGAAAGCATCTGTTTGAGAAAAATTGCTACGATATTAGCGGTGGAGGACTTTCTTTTATAGTATCTAAAGCTGAAGCTAGATACTTTAGAGTTGGAGACGAAGTCGGTCCTGTTAAGGTAACCGTCGAAAGTAAAGAAGTTCCATTGGTTGGAAAGGTATTAAATATCTTTGAAGTTGAACCCAATGGACATAATAATTTGCACTACAAAGGTTACAGAATTTGCATTCGCTACTCCAAAATTGCTCCTAAGGCACAGAAGTACTTTGATGAATTCGTTTTTAGACATATTGACCTTGAAAGGGCCGGATAATTTACTACAACCCAATAATGTCCTATAATTAGCCAGATGAGCATATCTTGTATCTCCGACATTCACGTAACTACATCCAAATCTAAGCAATACGCTATACTTCTCAATTTTATTAAAAATGAAAAAGTGCAAAACTCTGAGAAGGTTATGTTTCTAGGTGATATCTTCGACCACCTAACTGGGGAACATAAGCAATATATTGCAAAGTATAAAGAGTTCTTTAGTGAAGTTGCAAAGCTTCTGGATGGTGGTAGGGAAGTTTTTTTTTTAGAGGGCAACCACGATTTTCATTTTGAAAAAACTTTTACTTTAGCACTTCACGAATTGTGTAAAGATAAGGAGAAGGTGGCCAACTTTAAATATTCAAACTCCCCGGTCAAATTTCAGTTTAATTCTAAAAATTTTACTTTTTGCCATGGTGACGACCTAGATACAGACAATAAAGCTTACCAAAGGTGGAAAAGGGTCTATTCTTCTAATGCATTTGGCTTCTTGGTTAGTAGAGTTCTTCCATATAATTTGGTTAATTATCTAGGTGACAAGGCCTCTTCAGACAGTAGGGAGCGCGGACGAGCTAAATTTAATTACAATCGTGAAAAGGCGAAGTACAGAGAAGCTGCTAAAAGCTATCTAAATAAACATGCAACAGATGTGTTAGTTGCAGGCCATACCCATATTTGTGATAAAGTAACGTGGGATGGGAAAACCTACGTTAACATAGGCTTCCCACAACGAGACCAAACGTTTTTACATATCTCGAAAGAAGTGATTGAAATGATCTCAATCCAATAGAGGGGTCATTTCATTAACGTGTTCTTTAATTTTTGAACCAACAATTTCTTTTACCTGGGAGACTGTGCGATTTTCACCACCCGTATTCCTGACACTTTTTTCTACTTCCAGTAGTTTGTCGCTAAAAGTTGCAATTTGAGGAAGGTGAGTAATTGCTATAACTTGTGAGTGCTCACTAACTCTCTTTAAGGATTTTCCAATGTGAAAGGCCGTCTCGCCGCCCATGCCTGTATCGATTTCATCAAAAAGAAAAATAGATACTGAGTCCCTTGAAGAAAGTACTTGTCTGAGGGCTAGTAGAATCCGGGACAACTCCCCTCCTGATGCGATGTCTTTAACTTTATGGTATCCCTCACCTGGATTGATTTCTGCATTTAGATCAATTTTGGACATGCCAGAGGGACCAATATCAGTTTTTGACAACTTAATTTGGAAAGAAGCACCTTCCATTTTCAATGAGCGAACGGCATTGGTAAGTAACTTGGAAAGCCTAGTCGCAGCTTCAATTCGCTTTTCATGCAGTTTAAGACCTAGATTTCTAATCGTTATTAGTCTATCCCCTAAAGATTTTTCTAAATTAGAGAGGCTTGACTCTATATTTTCTAAACTTTCCTTTTCTATTAGGAATGAGCTCATTTGCTCAATAAGTCCTGCAGTGTCAGTATGGTATTTTCTTTGAAGCTTTGTGTATAGGTCCAAGCGCTCTACAATTTCAGAAAGTTCCTGCTCAGAGACTTCAATATCTAGGTCCTTATTTAATAGAAAATTAATTTCAAATAGATCATCTTTGGCAACTTGAAACTTTTCTAAAAGGGAAGTGTTTAAGCTTTTAGATTGAGCTAGAGCTCTCTCAAGCTTGCCAAGAATTACTTGAAGACCAGGGAAAGATTCCCCTCCTTCGAAATAATAATTGATCTCTTCTAAAAGCTTTTGATTATTCTCAAGTTCTAAATACTTTTCTTTTCTTTCTTTTAAGGAAATTTCTTCTTCAGTTTCTGGGGAAAGCTTTTCCAACTCGCTCAATTGAAAGTTAATGTAGTCTAGTCTTTGGTGTGTTTGAGTCTCTTTTTCCTTCAACTCCTCAAGTTTGGAAAGCTCATCTTGGTAAATTTGGAAAGCCTCTTGATAGGAATTTAGCAAAGCATGGTTATTAGAAAAGTTATCTAAAAGTGAAAGTTGGTACTTTTCACTAAAAAGTTTTTGGTTTTCAAATTGGCCCACTAAGTCGATGAACCTTTTACCTGTCTTGGCCAAAAGTGAAACAGGGCATTGATGGTAATTGAGAAAAGCTTTGGAAGTGCCAGATTTGTGGATAACCCTCTTAATTACTATTTCTTCATCAAACGGATGACCAATATCGAAAAAGTAATCTTTAATTTCCTGGTCTGCGGTCGTAAAGATAGCTTCAACACAGGAAAACTCACAATTTTTTCGGATTATTTTTTTATCAGCTCTGTTGCCTAGAATAAGTTGTAGTGCATCAAGAATTAAACTTTTTCCAGAGCCTGTTTCACCAATAATGGCGTTAAAATTGTCGCCGAAGTTAATTATTTGGTCTTCAAAAGTAGCAAAATTCGTAAGATTTAAAGTTTTGAGCTTTAAGTTCCCGGACATAGATAAACCCCCGTTCAGTTATAGCTCCCTTCTACCATGAACAAACTTTTCTTTTAAAGTATGAAAATAGGTTCTTTCATCATTTTTTATAATTGAAATGTAATTTCGCGCCTTTGAAATGGAAACTTCTATTTTCTTATCTAGTTTTAGAGCAATTTGTCCATCCACTGTGATAGTTACGGAGTCGATGTCATCTAATAGTTTAATCTTAACTTCATGAGAATCGGGAATGACAAGTGGACGATGAGTCAAACTATGGGGACAGATTGGTGTAAGTAAAAGTGCTTTTACATCAGGGTGCACAATAGGACCCCCCGCAGCAAGTGAGTATGCTGTGGACCCCATTGTTGAGCTAATAATGAGCCCATCTCCTGAGAGGTCATAAATATGTTCATCATTAGATTGGACCGCAAGAGTAAACATTCTTGCGATTTCGTTCTTATTAAAAACTACATCATTGAAAAAGTACTCTCTTTCAAGCTCTTTTGAGTTCTTGTTGAGTTTGATGCAAAAAAGATGTTTTCTATAAACTTCAAACTTTCCGGCCAGTATACAGCTTAGTTTTTCATAAAAGTCATTCTTACTAAATTCTGTGATAAAACCAAGTCTTCCCAAATTAACTCCCATTAGTGGGACTTTGGATCCGACCGAGCGGGCCACTCCTAAAAAGGTTCCATCACCCCCTAGGGATATAATGAGGTCGGTTTGGTTATAAAATTCTTTTTGTTTCCAAAAATGAACTTCTTTAAAAAGTTTTGAAGAAACAGAAACAGAGAATCTCTTTTCTTCGTGTTCGAGAAACACAATTTTCTTCTTCCGTTTTAACAACCACCTTATTAGATTGTTCATTATGTTGGGTAAATCTTCGAAGCCGGATGGCTTAAGGGCTATACCTATTGTTCCAATTTTTTTAGGTTTACTCATTCATTGGCCTTTGACACATCATGGTGTTTAATGCTTTTTCCATGTTTTCGAAGGGTTTGTTTAGAACTTTGCAATTATAGCGATCGGCCTTATCAAGAACTTGCTGAGAGGAGTAGGCGGTTATAATCACAAAAAGGTCTGAAATTTGCTCCAGAGTATACTTACTCTTTGCCTCCTCTATAACATCAAACCCGGTGATGTCCTGAAGCATTAGATCGCAAACAACCCTATCGTATTTATTCGCCTTAATCATCTCAATTGCTTTTTTCCCCGAGGAGGACACATCAACTATGGCACCTCTTTTTTGCAAAAAGATTTGCAGGGACTTTTGAATGAGAATCTCATCTTCAACTACTAATATTTTCATCTTTAAACTTTAGTATAAAGTGGGCACCTTGTCCCTTCTCATTATACTCAATTTTTCCATTAAGTTTTTTAGCCAAACTCTGCGAAATCGCCAAACCAAGACCCGTTCCCTTATTTTTTGTAGTAAAAAATGGTTTGAACATATTCTTTCTTACACTCTCAGGGATCCCTGGTCCATTATCGCTAACATGGATTTCTACGGGATTCAGAAGTTTTACCTTAACTGTAATTTCAGGAGCTTCAATCCCAGATGAATTAAGGGCCTGGGCACTGTTAACAACTAAATTAAATAGAATTTGAGCAAGCCAGACACTATTGGCCATAATAATTGTGTCCTCATGGCTGCAGCCGTCGAAACAAAAAGTTTTCTTTATTTGCCTGCTTTCACTCTTGGTTAGTGTAAATACCTCGTTAACAAGCTTTTCTAAGTCGCCAACCTTAATTTGTTCGCTCGAGGTATAGAGTTCGGTAAAGTTACCTATAATACTTTGAGATCGCTTGATCGCAGAGGAAATCTCTTTCATAAACTCTTTATTGTCTTCATTCTCAATTTCCATATATAAGAGTTCTGCTGATAATTGTAGACCAAAGAGTGGGTTGCTTAGTTCATGTCTAAGGGTGTTAAGCAACTCGCCAAGAAGAGCAATTCTTTCTTGGTGAAAGACATCCGCTTTATCTAGCCCCTCTTCTTCTTCTATTCGAAAAAATCGATTGGACGGCAGTTGCTTAAACTCTGGAAGTGGAGATTTGGAAGTATTAATTTTAAAAGGCAAATGTTCTAAAACAAGTCTAATATTTAAATGCTGCTGGATGTCCAACTCAGCTTTTAAGATGGAATCAAGAAATGGCGGAATTACACTGGTGACCTTTTGAAAATAGTCTCTCTCTTCATCTGTTTGTGATAGGAAGTCATTTCTCGAGACAATTAATATAATGTTATGGGTTTCTAGGGAGAACTCTCTTGCTAAAAAGGTGCCTAAAATGTCAAAGCTAAAGCCTTTTAGCCCCTCTTGTCCAAAAGAGCGTCTTCTAGACTTTTTAATTCTTTGAAACAATGTATTGAATTCGTTGATGTGGAATTCTTTAAAATTGGCAATAGTCGAAGAAACTTCATGCTTCATAGCAAAGCTTTGACCTTTCTCATGAGAGAAGAGGTGCACAGTCTTAAAAGACTCAAATTCTTTGAGCTGAAGTAGCTTTTTGCAGAATGCACTAACAGAATCAATACTAACAGTGTGATTTTTTATATTCGAGAAAGTGGAAAGTGAGCGCGAGTGTCTAACGCGCTCTTTTTTAAACCTTAAATACCCTTGTGGCTTTTTCTTAAAGGCTTCATCTAGGAGTGACGTGTCATTCGCTTGAGCATAGGGATTACGCTGATCTTCCATTGAGTCAGATTATCTTGTAATTCATATTCGAGCAAGTCCGCCAAAAGAATGCGATCCTGGTCCAAATAGGCACTCTTTATGGCCTTTAGAATAGATAGAAGGTGAATCTTGATACCTTTCACGCTCTCATTACTGGAGCTGTCTTGGCATATTAGTTTAGCTTCGGAGTGAACTATGGAAAATAGTCGAATAAGTGAGCTAACCTTATCAATCAAGGGTCCCAAATCTTCGGAATAAGCTTGTTCATTGAAAATTCTTGAGGCCAAATCCTTGGAAGAATTTTGAATGTGATTTATATACTTGGGCAGAAGGTCAAAGGCCTCTTTAACCATGGCCTCAGAAGCATAACCTGAATTCAGTTCATTGCTCATGTTACACTTCCTTTATTTGTTCTCGACTGAGAGCGTCTTTGGTGATGCTGTCGATCAAGTCGTAGATAACTTTGATCATGTTCTGACCATCATAAAATGAAATGAGATTGCTCTGAGTGATTTCGACAATATTTTTTCCTCTCGCGTTCGCTTTATTAACAAAGAAAAAGTCAACAATCGGAGTTAGCAATGGAAATGTTTTTTTGGTAACTGTGCACAACTGATCAATCTCACCCATTTTTGATATATTTTCTTGTATGAGCTTTATGCTGGGCTGTGCCTTTTTAGCCTCATCAATAACAGCGTTAGAGTATTTCATTCCAAATCCGTAGAGCTCGTAAATATAGCTACAGCCTTTAGAGTACTCGGAGAGAGTTGCTAGAGACTCTTTGCTAAGCTCTGGGATGGCATAGTTGAGTTCGTGTTCCTTAAAGTAGAACGACCACACAATTTTATAGAAAGTCTTAAAGACATCCTGAACTGTTTGAGATGATTGAGTGATGTCTATTAGATCCATGCCCATTTCTGTGAAGTGTGGAGCAAATATTCCAACGTTTTGAAGATAAAAAGGAGATACCTCTTCTTTGAAAAACTTAGCATCAAGCTTTTCCTGATCAATAATTGCACGGACAAGCCTACTTACCAATTGGTGAGAAATATCTTTGTGACATGGCAGAAGCTCACATTTCTCTTGAACCTTGCATGGAAAACATTTTCTTTTAGGAGCGAGGTTCAAAACGTTTTCATGATAAGGAGTCGTCTCACTAGGTCTTACTGTTCCTAAAGAAAGAACAATTGTTGGTGTTTGTGAAACTGCGGCAAGGTGGGACACCATTGAGTCATGGCAAACTAAAAGCTTGGCATCACTTACCAGATTGTAGGTTTCCTCAATAGATGTCTTGCCAACAACATTATCTATACGTTCAGAGAAGTCCCTCAAGGCAGGTGACTCTGCGATTGTATTTGCGTTAAATTGATCTGCCTTTGATCCCACAATATAAAGTTGTTGTTGTGGGTTTTCTTTTAAAATTTTATAACAAAGATCAATCCACTTATTCGCTCCCCAATGCTTTTTCTTGGATGAGGCAAATGGATGAATTACAATATAGTCATTTCTGGATTTTTCAGAATAAACAGGCGAAAACTTCTTTGCACCAAGAATATTCTTAAACAGGTCCACCAAATTAAAGGGGTTAGACTCAGAGTTCATAACTGTGGAAAATACGTATTGAGACCAACTGTCTTCAATAGAAATCTGGTTTTGACTGTTTCTTGTAAGACCTAGTTTATGTTTTGCTGTAATCATGCTGGCCAAGTATTCAGAGCTTTTGCTGAAGCTTAGGTTAACAAGGACATCAAGGTCAAGCTTGTTGATGTCAGATACAAGATCTCTTATTGCACTTTTGGCCTCAGAAAGTGTTGCCGCTGGAGAGCTAATAAAGTCTTGAATTTCAATAAAGATGATATGAGAAAAGACTTCGCCCAGTAAAAAACCAAGACCCGCAGCAAACTCCTTTCGTGCAATTAGGGTCAGTTCAATATCGGGATTTTCCGACTTTAGCTGTTTTGCCGCTTGGTATGTCTGTATTACATCTCCAATCCTGGTAAGTTGTATTATACCGATTGCTGTGCGCTTATCTTTTGACATTGGGGGCCTCCTCTTCAAGTAGAGAAGTTAAAAACAGCAGAGTCATATCTTCTTTGGATATGTTTAAGTCATTGCTATTCTTCTTTTGAAGGTCGTTCATTGCTTTGTGAATTTCTTCCTGAATACTCACTAGAGCTCCTCTTGAGTCCTTTTGTCTTCACTTTTTTCGCTGAGTAGGTTCTCAAATATTTTAGTTAATATCTTAAAGTCACCCTTTAAGGTGAAAAGGCTTTTTTCAATGTCTTCCAAGTTTTTTGAAAAATCTGTTGAGGTAATATTCTCTACCGAAGCTTCGAATAGAGAAATAGCAGCCTGAGGCAGTATGTCCTCTTTCCCAAGTGCCATTAGGCTTTCCATATACTGAAGAAACCTAGGAGCATTTTTATTGGATTGCTTTACACTTTGAAGTGATCTAAGTGTCGCCAACAAAGTCTTTACACACTCTGTTAGCTCTTCTTTTGCTTGAGATGTGTATGACATTAGCTCTTCTCTATTAGTTCCTTCATGTAAACTCTTGAGAATTTCGTCGTCGAGCTCATACCCCATTAAAGCATAATGATAATTTCTGGAGATGTGATAGTTTAGTTCATCTTTTAATTCAATAGGCCCCCTGATGAGCGTTTTGAAGAAACCAAAGTTATCTCTAAGTCTCGAGTACACCTTGTTTTCACTATTTTTAATACCCATTGGAAGGACGGTTTGATTCTCTTGATTTAGTAGAAAATAAATGTCATCTGCTGTGTGGGAGATATTAAGTTCTTGAATTACAAACGAGCCTTCCTTAAATGTTCTGGAAGTTTCTCCCTTAACAGTGATTTCAATAATGTTGGTGTCCATTGCTTCTGCCAACGCACAAATTCGATTAGGTTTTGTGATAAGCCAGTCAAGGTTTGCCAGTACTGAAGGAGCGGCAGTTATATCCATGTTTACCGAGATAAGGTTATTGCCAAATTGGCGATTAAGCTCATTTACAAGTTCTTTCTCAAGGCTTGACCCATTGGTTAGCAACACTGGCTTATATTCGAATGAGCTTTCAAATGTCTCTATCATGTCTGAAAGAGTCTCTGGGCTAAATGAATTTCCAGTTTTACTCTCATTTAGGTTAATTCCAACAATGATTGCACCTTGGTCACCATTCTTACTGGCCCTTATTCTTGCAAAATTTTGGTTTGCCACCATTGAAAAATCTTGGCTCATTTTTATTCTGGTGCAGTCATGGTGCATTGGTACTTTAGCACTGTGGTGAAAACATGTTTGAGGCTCAATTTGAGTCTCACTGTTAGAGGGTCTGTAATAATTGGCATAAGATGACCAACGATCACTGGTTGATACACTTCCATAATTTGTAATGTGTGCACCAGCGATCTCTTCTACCGTTAAAAGTGGGATAAGGTGAGCGGAGATTTGATCATTTCCAAAGTTAACGACTTGATTCCAATTTGTATCTAGGACTTCACTCAGAGAGTCGGCAAGTGTATTTAAAGCAAAAGCGTCTGAATACAGGGAGCCACTTTTGAGGTGTTCAATTTTAAAGCGGTCGATTGTAAATACTTTCCTAGCATCTTGGATTAGGTTCGCACTGGACTCCAAATCGGAAAACGTTAGGATCGAAACTTCACAGTGAGGGTTATCCTTTGCTATAGAAGTCACAAGGTGACTAGATTGCAAAAGGTTTGTTTCATCTTTTAGACATGTTACCAAGATATTTTTCATCAAATTTACCTTTTAGAGTTTAGTTTTGCTGAGTTTACAACTGCTTCAAGAACGAAGAATGCGAAGTCTCTCTTTTCTTTAAGAGTTCCAGCTGCTTTTGCAGACCTCAAGGCCTGGTCTACGGTTGCGTCTTTTATAGGAAAAAATGCCCTTGCGTTGTCGGATAGCAGTTGCTGATAACTGTGCATGTTTTCTTGAGCCTTGAAAGTTAAAAAGTTTCTATAGAAATCTTTGTTCATGTTGAAGCTTGTTTCATGACGCAGTATTGCTGGTCTTCGACTTAGAAACATTACAAAATCAATGCTGTCATAGAAGCTTGCAGACTGCTTGCTATGCATAACCTGTATGTTTGGATCTCTAAAACCGCCAGCTTCGTTGTGCAGCCTGACAAGTTCTTGGTTTGGCTCTATGACCACAACTTTGTAGTTTTCATGGTACTTAGATGCCAATTGAGCAACTTCTTCGCAATGATACCCAAAGCCTAATCCTAAAATTAGTATGTGGGACTTCTTTTTGATAGAGTGCTCATAGCTTGCAGCAAATGCTTGAGCCTCTTTTTCAGGGTTGTAAATTGAGTGTAAATGAACGCCGCCTATGACAGGCACTGAATGGCCGGTTCTTGATTGTTTTAGTTCAATCGTCGCGTTGAGTTCTTCCATGAGCTTCTCGCTTTTTTAAGAATTATTTTAAATCGTTAAGGTTGTACCCTTTGAAATTCTCTTTGTTTTTACGCGTTTTTGCAATTTCATTTTGGGTTAACAGCTTTTCATGCGTCAATAAATCAAAAATTTGCTGATCCATTTTAGAAATATCCAAAAATAACCTATTTAGTTGGTTATTGTTAGAAGGTGTACCGTACTGCTCGTCAAGGTGGAGTATGATGTTTACCACCCTTTCCTTGTTTTCAAGAATCTCGAGTGCCTTCTCATACTTCCCTTTCTCTAAAAGGTTTAAGCAGAGTCCTGCGAGCTCATGTGCGGTAGTGACCGCTTTTAAAAAAACATCCTGGGTCTTCTGACTCATCAGGCCTCTTTTTTAAACTCAGAACCACGATCTTTTTTCACAGATCTAACGGCCTGAGACCATCCTTCATAAAGAGTGTTCAAAACACTTAAACAGCCTTCAAGAGGTTCCTTGTCGATTTTGATGTTTGCTTGTGTACTTGAATAGAGAAGATAGTCGTACAGCGATGAAAGCTCCCTGGCCACGTCTCCGCCAATCTCAAAGTCTAAACTGTTGTTTAGTTCAATAACAATGTCTTGTAGCTTGCCAATGTGGACACCTTTGCCAGCGATATTTTTCTGCTCAATAGCCTCAATGGCCTTTTTACAGTTCTTAATCGCAGCCTGATAAAGCATAAGCAGAATTTGCTCCTTGCTAGCTGTTTGTACTGATGTCTTCTTGTAAGCGCCTAATCCGTAACTCATTTTTTATACCCCTTTAAGCGTTAACCTAATTGCTGAACTGGGTTAAAACCGCCACCGGTCATACCCGCTAGTCCAGATCCTTGTGATTTTATTTTTGATATTGTTTCTTCGAGTCTTGCAAATTTTGCTTTTAATACTCTTTCTTTTTGATCGATCTGCCTTTGCTTACTTTCAATTCTTCGATCAATTTGTTTAATCTTACTATTAAGACCTTCCTTTCTTGAGGTCAGTGTTCCTGCCGGTCTTTTGAGCGCGCCATTTACAACGCCTTCAAGGTTGTCGATAAATCCGTTGGTCTTTCCATCTTCAATCGTATAAATCCCGGCAATAATCTGCGAGACTTCCTTGTAGTTTTTCTCCAAGGCTACTTTGAATTTGTTCTCGTCTAACTCAACCAAACCGTTTCTTTGAAAAGTTAGCCCCAGATCACCAATTCTACGTGGACCAAAATCTGTGTTTATTGTGGCAAACATGGCGTTTCGAACTCTTGACTCTATTGTTTGCAAAGTGATGTCTCCACCGAGTGTTCGGGAGGTATCTGTAGTCTCATCCATTGCATTTTGTTCTTTGATGAAAGATAAGACATCGTTAATGCTTTTGACGATGTCCTGCATTTTTCCGGAAATCTTGCCAACATCTTCTACCACTTCAACAGTAATTTCTTCGCCAGGCTTTGCTTTTTTTAAATCTAGGGTTACCCCTGGAATAAGCTCGGTCGCTTGATTTGATGGGAGTTCTATCTCAAAGCCATCTAGTTTGACCTTTGCATCTTGAGCGTCCCTATGTGAGTCAAACCAAATATCAACTTCACCATCGACTAGGTAGAGGTTTGGAAAGATGGCCTTATTATCATCGCCAGTTTCTTCTAAAGAAATAATTAGTTTCCAAGGTGTGTCGCTGCCATCTCCAGAATTAACAACGTTGGCTCGCATGCCATTTTCACTGTCTCGGTTGATCAATTTAGCAATCCCAGAAAGGGATGAATGCTCTTGGTCGACATAAAGTTCTTTCTCTTCTCCATTGGGAAGTTCGTAAGTGATATAACCAACACCTAGGTAGGTGTTGTCCTTGTCCTCAACACCATTGGATATAGCAGAGGACTTTTGTGCTAATTGGGTTACTTCTATTTGGTATGTACCTGGCTCTGCCAAGTTCTTATCAACGTTTGCAGTGATGTTGTCGCCGCTGACATTTACCATTAATTCACGAAAACTTCTGTCGCCTTTATTTGCGTAAATATTGCCTTTAAGTTTTTCCACCCTCTGAGTGAGGTCGGCAAGGAGCGCTTTCTTGCTATTGATCTTGTCTTTTTTCTCATTCATTTTTTGCAAAGGAATTTTTTCAGCAGCAATCAGCTGCTCGACGATATTTTTCGGCAAACCTGAATTAATTGAACCAAAAGATATGCCCAAATTTTCCTCCTGAAAAACATGTGCCACGCATCCTGCGTAGGCCTAGGCTAGTTCTAGGTTAGCATATCAAGAACTTGATGCAATAGGGAACAATATGAGTTAACATAGGCTAAGTTGTTAAAAAAGGCCCTCCATGAGGAGGGCCTAGGATTAGGATTTGGGTTGGGATTTAGTTCAAGTTATGAACTGTACTAATTTCATCGGTTATTATGGATAAAACTTTATTAAAAAAGTCGGACTTTCTAAAAATTAAATCCAAATTCTTTATAAATCGGCTAGTTACATATTTTTCCTTTCTTCTAATTCCGATATGGCTTCAGAAGACGGTTCAACTAAATTTATTTTTTCAGTCACTTACTCTACTTCTTTACATGTTTTTTATGCTGGGTCAGTGGTACTTGCTTGGAAAAGAAATTGATCACAGGCTTAAGATTTATTACCGGGCAAATTCTTCCATGGATAGAATCATTTACAGAATTCTTAGTGGAAATATCTTTATCATTTTATTTTTCAATGTTTTGCATTTAATGCCTAGCCAAATAGCCACCTTGGGCTTTTGGATTTTCTTTGTATCTGTTGGTCTTTTTTATTCATGGCCGACTCGGGGAAAAATTATTGAGGAATCTATGGCCGGACAGTTTGGGGAGTTTAGGTTTTTAGACAACTTTGAACGGACTGTTCTGGTGATGATTGCCGCTATGTTTTTGGTATCACTGCCTGAGCTTCCATTGTTCCAAAATATTGAAGCTTTAAAACTCTATTTTGATCCTAGGGAGCAAGTTCACTCTGTAATCTGGAACTTCTTATCTATAAATTATTTACCTTTTGACAGATATCCAAAACTCTTTAACTTGGCATGGAGCTTTCACTTTTATGTCTATGGCATTGGGATCTTCCTACTTGCCTTCTATTGCGTACTTAGATTCTTTTTTGCTCGAAGACTAGCGATTCTTGGGGTTTTTGCAGTTGTATCCTCATGGTCTTTTTCACGAATTCTTGCTGAGGACTTTCTTGCCAGTTATACACACACATTTCCTCTTCTTTTTGTCTGGGCCCTATTTTGGAGTTCAAAGAGCTCTACCTACCGAAGTGGGCTGCTTACGGGTCTCGTCTGTGCAATGGGCTCTATGATTAACGTCCTCTATGCTCTTTTATTCCCGGCGATGTTGATAGCCATGCCATTGTTATTTTCAAAAACAAAAACCGCTTGGTATAAAAAGCAGTGGCTTAAGTACAATATTCTAGGTGGTGTAATATTATTGGCCGTAATATTTTCTCACTCTGAGACCTCCTTTATTTTTGCACCTTTACGCCTTAAGGCAATTGGTGAAATGTTCATGACCTTCTTTACAAGAAAGGCATTTTACTCTGTAGGCTTTATTGGGCTCATAATGGTTGCTCTTTTCTTGCTTCGAAAGAAAGGAAATAGCTACTCCAATGTAAGCTTTGATAACTCTAAAGTTTCAGAGATGGGCTTTTGCCTAATTTTATTTATTGGTCTATCAACGATGGTTAATCCATTATTTGTGTCCAATTTCACTGCAATGTGGATTTTAACTGTATTCAGCTTAGTTCCGCTAGAATGGATTTTTCAGTCCATTAGCAGGCTTAGAAGTAAAAGAAACTTAATCTACGTCCTTTATATCTTGGTTTGCCTTTTAGATTCACACTTCGAAGGAAGAGTGAGAATTATTGGAAAAATGTTTCTCGAAGATGAAATCTTCAAGTACATCAATCAAATATAAGTATCCATAATTATTAATTTTTCTTTTTATTTTCTTGATTCAAGTTCTCTATAGTCTTACAATTTAAATAAGACTGGGACTACATATGGCAAGGAGGTCATATTGTTAAAATCTTCCCTTAGCGACAACTTGTTTCAAAGCTTCGTTTCCTCTTACCAGAACATTCCTCAATCATCTTATTCCTCTGACATTCCATTTGTATTTGTTGACACCGAAGGCGGCGTTAAACTTCTTACAAATGTTGTAGAAAGTGATGCAAGAAATGATGGTGTCTTTGCTGTTTCAATGGCCGAAGATGGCTGGATGGAGTTTCTTGCACTGCATGAATAATTTTTGGGGAAAACTTCTTTTGCGCAGCGGATAAATGAACTTTATGGTTGTAAGGCGCGTTGAGAACTTTGGAAACAAACCAGTTCAAGGTATTGAAAACTCAATACTTTAAAAGAATTGTGAACACAAATTGTTGATAACTTGGTTCAATATTTTTTGTGGAAAACTAAAAGCTTCTTGTTGATAAGTAGGTTTAATCAACTTCAAAAAGGTGATGATAATCAATTACTGTACTCAAAATGTCAAACTAATCTTTTCTTAATTAAAATGAAGTCCCTGTTTCAATTCTAAAATACATTTCACTAGTTGGCCGGGCTTGCGGCCTAGCACAATTTAAAGAGTTACTTCTTAGTATTAATACTAAGGAGAACAAAAATGAGAGAGTATAAGTACGCCCAATCAGACGAAACCCTTCTTATCACTGGTCCGACTGGGACTGGTAAAAGTCGCATGGCAAAAATTATCCACGACAGATCAAAAAGGGCCGCGAATCGATTCATGCATGTAAACCTATGCAACTTTTCGGATGGGCTTTTTGAGAGTGAGCTCTTTGGCCACACTAAGGGATCATTTACTGGGGCAACCTCTGACAAAGCTGGTTTCCTAGAAAAGGTGGGGAGCGGAACCCTCTTTTTGGATGAATTGGGGGAGATAAGTCTGAAAACTCAAGCAAAGTTATTGATGCTTCTTGAGGAGAGGAAATTTTATCCTGTTGGCTCAACAGTACCCCTAGGCTTCAGAGGAAGGTTAGTCTTTGCGACAAACAAAAACTTAGAAGTAATGGTGAAATCTGGAAGTTTTAGAGAGGATTTGTACTTCAGGCTAAGGACATTTGAGCTAGAGCTATCTTCTTTGATAGATTTGCCAGACTTTGAAGATATAGTAGAGCGTGAATTTTTGACCTGTAAGCTTAAAAAGAGAAAGTCTGCACTAATCTTATCTGATGAGGCCAGGAGCGTTATACAAAATTACGATTGGCCTGGAAACTATAGAGAACTTTTAAATGTTCTGAATTACATAGTTCTCATGTCAGATAACTGCGTTGTTGAAAACGATTTTCCAAGCTATATGCTAAGAAACAGTGAACCAGGCCAAAATACAGATGACTATCATGCTAATCTCTCCAGGTTTGAGAAGCACTTCCTCAAGAAAATGCTTGAGAAAAGAGATTATCGAATTAATAAAACGGCCAGAGAAACTAAAATTAGCAAAGTGACGCTTCTGGCAAAAATAAAAAAATATGATATTAAAGTAGTTAAAGAAGAACAAAAAAGACAAAAAGCCTGAGATATGAGTTTTAAAGTAAAAGATCATTATTTCAACAAAGCGAAAAAAGAGAACTTTGTTGCAAGAAGCATTTATAAGCTAGAGGAAATAGATAATAAATACAAAGTGATAGCCAAAGGCGATCACGTATTTGATTTGGGCTATTATCCTGGATCTTGGATTCAATACACTTCAAGAAAGGTTGGTAATGACGGCCGAGTGATTGGAATTGATATTAAAGAAGTTAACGATAAGATAAATAAAATACCTAACGTAGAGGTATTTCATAAAGATATCAATGATCTTCAAACTTTGGAGGAGCTAGGCACTGATAGAGCTTTTGACGTTGTTGTTTCCGATATGGCACCAAATACCACTGGGATTAAATCCGTCGATCAGGCGAGAAGTTTAAATTTAGTTGAAATGGTTTTCTTTCACCTTCCAAAGCTCCTAAGAGAGGGCGGAAATTTTGTAATAAAAGTTTTTGATAGCAATGATGCACAAACTTTCCTGAAGCAGCAGCGATCAATGTTTAAAGAGTTCAGCTACCTAAAGCCCAAGTCCACTAGAAGTGTGAGCAAAGAGTTTTTTGTAATTGGGAAAGGATTTAAACAATAATGATTAGGCTTTTATTTATAATCCTTTTTATTCCAGAAGTTCTGCTGGCCAACCTAAACTTTGGAAAAGATCTTAGTTTCGAAACCTTCGATGAGGATGGTTTTAAAAAGTCACTATCAAAGGCTATCTTTGAGGACAATGGGTGGCCAGAAAATCATGTTTATAATGAAAGGGAATATGACGTTGAGTACACAATTAATGATCAACTCACAAACTACATCATCAAAGAACTTAAAAGATATAGGTCTGACTATACGTCGGTTGTTGTCCTAGATAATAATACTGGAGCAATCCTGAGTGCTGTGGATTTGCAAAGAAAAGGCAATAAGATTGGAAAGTCCATGGCATTCTCATCAGCTCATCCGGCCGCAAGTGTATTTAAGGTTATTACTGCTGCAGATCTCTTGGATAACACTGAAGTGAATAAGGAAACAAAATTCTCATATAATGGTCGATCAACCACTTTATACAAATATCAACTGAAGGATAAAAAGAATCGTTGGACACGAGCTATTCCCTTTGAGAAAGCATTTGCATGGTCCAATAACGTCGTTTTTGGAAAAGCAGCTATAAAAAACACGAACTTTAAAAGTATTTTTAGTACTGCAACCAAATTTGGCTTTAATGAAGAACTCCT